>Ga0100385_1000065_pt1 | contig 131970 bp, 107 predicted proteins | sample CryGeymeta201509_FD_81543 | JGI IMG/M metagenome (GOLD analysis project Ga0100385, IMG submission 81543) | Groundwater microbial communities from Crystal Geyser aquifers in Utah, USA - Crystal Geyser metaG 2015-09 | ecosystem: Environmental > Aquatic > Deep subsurface > Groundwater | place... | reverse complement strand
GGTCGATTATCTGCGCGCCTATCGCAACCTAGGGCTTGATGAATGTCAGGTGCAACGGATCGTCGATCAATTGGACGAGCCGCCTGGCACGCTTGAAATCATCGAAAATGGAAAGCCATGCGATTAGTTGGGGTTAGTGGGCGCTGATGTCCTACCCATCTCAGCGTTCCAGATATCTCTATAGAAAATACTCTCACCTGTTGACTAACGATATATCGGTACCTATCGTTAGTGTGTCACTAGGGTGGTCGACATGCTGTCGATTATCAGATGAAATGGCGGAAAACCCGCCAAACACAGGTAGGTTAACCATGCATCCATTCAATAAATTCGGTGGCCCCGAGCGCCATCACGGTCATTGCGAAGACTCACATGAACACCACGGACATCATCGTCGACATCATCGAGGAGGCCACGGTCACGGATGTCACGCGGAGTTTGGTGGACCCGGTGGCGGCGGTCGTGGCCGTGGGCATGGGCCAGGCGGCGGACATGGACCAGGTGGTGGACACGGACACCGCGGCGGCTTTGGAGGTTTTGATGGACCTCCATTCGGCAAACGTCGGTCTCGACGCCGTCGCGGCGATGTTCGCAGCGCCATCCTGCTCTTGTTGGCCGAAGAACCGCGTAACGGCTACCAGCTCATCCAAGAGATTGCCCAGCGCAGCAACAACACCTGGCGCCCAAGCTCAGGCTCGGTCTATCCAGCACTTCAGCAACTCGAAGATGAAGCACTCATGCGACTTGAGGTCAGTGAAGACGGCAGCAAAACCTGCCATCTCACCGACGCAGGTTCCAAGGCTGCCGAGGCGATCGAGGAACGCACGCCGTGGATCGACGAGGATGCTAGTGAATCCGCAGGAGAAGCCCTTGGACAGCTTGTACGACAAGTTGCCATGGCAGCCATGCAAGTCGCCCAAGCAGGCACTGAGCAACAAACCGCACACGCTCAGAAGCTATTGAAAGATGTCCGGCGCTCGTTGTACCGAATACTCGCCGAAGACGATGATGCCGATGGCAACGACGACTAAGTGAGGACGATAGATGAGCAGATGCGGAATTGCGGGGCGATTCGAGGTTAGTTGATATCTGTCGACTTGCTGGGCAAGCTGCCACTCATCCGATGTTCTTGAAGCATCTTTCCTCTGCAAATCGGGATGGGAAATGAAGCGTGTTCTAGTTTTGTCGATCGTGCTTTTGTCCGCATGCTCAAATGATGATGGGACCGAGCAGCAAGGCAATAATGTCGCAGATGCGTCCAATGACGCAGCCACCAATAACGTGATTGCTCAAGACGTCCGCCTGCCCGCGTTTAGTCCCGGAAACGGGTGTTTGCCCGAAGACAACCAGGCGGAACTCAGCGGTGGAGATTTGGTGGCGATGACCGACCGCATCGTCGTTGTCGATGTCACTCAGGTTGGCATTGCGGACTCGTTTGCCGAGGCCTCGAGCCTTGAAGATGGGCTGACACGTTGCGACAAAGTGGCCGTCAGCCTGACTTTGAAGGTCCACGCCAGTGTTGTCGAAAACCTGCACGGAACCGGCGAAGACCTGATCTTCATGATTGGTGCCGGGCAAACGCTTAACTGGGCGTCACAACCTCGGTATCTCTTCAACGAACTATGGTTGCCAGACGAGTCGGCGTTTAACGGCGAGCCAGAACCTCAGATTTTGACGTCCGCAGAGCTTGGTTGGACGGGCGATACCGGCTTACAGGCAGGCCAGCGCCTGGTGTTGTTCTTGAATGATAATGGCGGGCTGACACCGACGGTATTTCCCATGGGTGAAGTCGGGGATGATGGTGTCATCAGCTTTCAAGGACTCGACTTGCCATCGACCTGTCTCTCCCTGCCTGCATCATTCCAAGGCATGACCGTCGAGGCCCTTAAGGCGGCATTGCTGGAACCCACAGACCGCGGGGCATTCCCGTATCCCGCCTCTACGTCGAATTTCTGTGCAGAGGCTCTAAAGTAATCAGCCGGCGATGCGTGTGACGTTTTTGTTTTCTAGGACCGCGTCCTGTTCACGCCACCAGTCTGAAATCAACGGCCAAAGGCCGTTGGCAGCCTTCTTGGACACGACCGCGCCGACATGCCCACCAGACAGGCGATGCAGCGTTTTATCTTTGCTGGACACCAAATCATTCAAGATCGCGGCGCTTTCGACCGGCACGATATTATCGTGTTGGAACGCGATATTCAGCAGCGGCATTGCGATGGTCTTCAGGTCCACCAATTCGCCGCTCAACGTGAACTCACCACGGATCAGCGCGTTGTTCCGATAAAGTTCTTGGATGTATCGGACGAAGGCACGGCCGGGGAACGACACGTTGTCGTTGCCCCAGGTTTCCAACGCAAAAAAGCCGTCTAGGAACTCGTCGTCGGTGGCCTTATCCATCACAAATACGGCTTTGCTCAAGTTGTTGGTGGGACGTAATAAATGAAAACCAAATTGCATCAAAGGCCACGGGATATTGCCAAAAGCCGCCGTCATGGCTTCCAAATCCAAGGTCTTGATATTGCTGAATTTGGCCAATAAACCGTCGTCATCAAACGAGATTGGCGCGGCCAGATTGGTCAGCGTTGCGATGTGCTCTGGGTGTTGAGCCGCATGAATCGTGGTCAAGGTGCCGCCTAGGCAATAACCCAAAACATGGACCTTTTCGACGTTCGCGGCTTTGCAGGTCTTGCGCAGCGCACGGCCTAAATAATTGTCGGCAAAATCATCGAATTCTAGATAGCGGTCTTCAGGTCCGGGAGTGCCCCAATCGACGATAAAAACATCATGGCCCTGAGCCAGCAGGTATTCGACAAAGCTCTTGCCCGGCTTCAGGTCGAGCACGTAATGCCTGTTGATAAGCGAGGGCACCAGCAGGATGGGCAGGCCGGTTGTGCCTTCTGAGCGATAACGTAATAGCTTCCACTTATTTTCGCTAAAAACAACGTCTGAGGGCGTCATCCCAATTTCTGGTTTTTTTGCGAAATGTCGCACCAAATTCATGATTCGACTGGCCATAACTAACCTTTATAGAGCGGCAGGACGCGGTCCGAAAACGTCGCGTAAACCTGCTTGCGTTTAACTTTTAGCGTTGGCGTGAGGAAACCGGCTTCGACCGTCAGGGGTTCACGAATCACGACAAATTTCTTGATGGTTTCATAGCGTGCCAGCTCGGCGTTGGCTTTTTCGATACGTGGGGCTAGGAAGGCGTGGATCTCTTGATCCGAGGCCTCGGCGCCCAGCTTGGCGACGATCGCAGCCTCGTTGGGCCATACCCCCGCAACCAGATAGCCTTCGCCGTCTCCCCAAAGCACGACTTGGGCAAAGTAGGGGTCGTCCATGAAGCGGTTTTCGATGTTCACCGGCGAGATGTTTTTGCCGCCTGCGGTGACCAGGATCTCTTTTTTGCGACCGATGATTTGTAGATATCCGTCATCGGTAAATCGTCCCAAATCACCGGTTTTAAGCCAGCCGTCCTCGGTGAACGCCTCTTGGGTGGCTGCCGGGTCTTTATGATACCCCGAAAAAACACTCTCGCCTTTGGCCAAGATCTCGCCGTCTTCCGCCAGTTTTACTTCGACGGACGGGAAGGGCCGGCCCACCGAGTCAAAACGAAAGGCGTCGGGGCGATTTAGCGTAATCGTTGGACTGGCCTCGGTGAGCCCGTAGCCTTCGATGATCAAAATCCCGTTTTCCCAAAAGAATTCTTTGACTTCTTTTTTGAGGCCCGCACCGCCGGAAAGGCAGAATCGGAAACGACCACCGGTGATCTCGGCCAGCTTCTTTTTGCGTCGCTCTGGGTCTTTTTCGGCCGCAGCTTCATGGGCGATTTTTTCGAAATATCGAGGAACGCTCATGAAGACGTTGGGGCGGACTTCGGGCAGTTTCGCCAAGGCGCTGACTGGGTCTGACAGGTAGGTCATGAAGCCTAGGGTGTTGCCAAGGCAGGCTTCGCCAAATCCAAAAATATGGCTCATCGGAAGCCATAAAAGGTCGACCGAACCCTCATCAACAAGCGAGGCGTTGTTTTGAAGCCAGTCGCGGCCGTTCACGGCCACATTACGGTGGGTCAGCGGAACACCCTTAGGCGGGCCGGTGGTGCCGCTGGTGTAGAGCATCGTTCCAAACTGGTCGAGCGACACCGAATTCATCAGGTTTTCAAAAAGGGCAGGTTCCTCTTCGCCAAGCGCATGGCCGATTTCACGAGCACTCGACAGCGAAATGACCCGTGGTTCGACATCCGCGTAAGACGGCACTTTTTGGCCGTCTGTGCGCAACCCGTGCAGGACTTTCACGGGGTCCACCACGTCGTCCAAGAGCACGATTTTTTTAACCCCGTCCAAGTCTGCCCAAGCTTGATAGAGCTTGCTTAGCAGCGCTGGGGTGTCCACAAAGACGACCCGAGCGTCGCTATGCCGCAGGATATAGCCGATTTGCTCGGCCGTACTGTTGGGGTAAATCGGGACCATCACGCCGCCAATGGACTGAATCCCCAGCGCTGCTGACATCCATTCGACTCGGTTTGGAGCCAGCACCGCTGCGCGATCGCCACTCTTGACGCCAGCGCTGACCATAAACAAAGAAATTTCGCGAATCTGGTCGGCAAAAGCCCCCCAAGTCACGGCGGTCCAGTCGTTATCGGTCGGCACCATGAATCGCACACGAGACCTGCGTTCTGGCAGGGAATCAAATACGGCACGTGGGGCGATCTTTAGGTCGAGGTATGCGCTGACATCCATGACGAAGCCCTCAGTTCTTCATTGAATCCAATTTTTCTTCGAGGTCCAGAATCCGGCTTTGCAGCTGGTTGAGCGCGTGCAGGGTGCGCTCCTGGTCGCGCCTGGTGGGCAGGCCGACTCGGCCCCAAGCATCGGCCATCTGGTTGTCGGACTTGGCTTTGGCTTTCATCATGCTCGACATCATTTTGCCCGAGGGTGACAAAATAAGTGGGCTTTTAAGCACGTCTTCCATGAGTTTAGCGGTGCTTGATTCCCAAGCATTAAATCCCTTTTTCCACATTTCCCACATCATGATTCTCTCCCTTTTAGAACACGCCAAAAGGCTGTGCTTTATTAAAAATCAGTAGCCGAGTCGTCGGACTTCGGCAGCATTCGTAAAGTCAGCTTCGGTCACGCCGTCTGCGCTCACTGCGCGGGCGACTTCACCAAAACACTCGAAAAGCCACGAGACTTGAACATGTGTCACGGATTGGCCGACCGAAGGTTCAGAAGTGACTTTGGTCACCACCTTGAGGGTATTTTCGAATTCGACATCGGGTAACCAAAGGTCGCCTTGGTCTTCGACGCTGCCGGTGTACGTGTCGCGTCCCGCGTAAGGCAGGCCCTTGAAGGTCGAGTTTCGAACAACGCCGACACTGACCCAAGTATCGCCCTTTTTGAGGGGGAACGGATTGACCAGAACTGGGTCCTGGTATTTGATCAAAGTCTGGCCACCGACGGCGTTTTCTTTGGATGACGCCAGGCCTAGCAAGTAGAGGCCGTTGGCGTTCTTGCGGTAGATGGCAACGTTGTTGCCAGATGCATCCAAGGGAGTCACAAACTCGCCGGTTGGAAACTGCGCGGCGTACCATTTATCAGTCACACGAGTTGCCGTGACGCTCAGTTCTTTGTCGCCGGGGTCGGTGTTTTTCCAGTCCCAAACGCGGGTGCCCATATCGTCGCGCAGACCCGCTAAGTCGACGTCGACGCCGGTGTTGTAGCGATAGCGTGCGGTCGCGCCCATCGTGACGTTCATCTCTTCGGAATCGATCACGCCATCCAGGTTTGGAACACATTCTAAAGCGTTGTTGGTGTTGCCTTCAAAGGGGTCGAGCGGCTCGTTCGGAGTCGCGTTGTCGCCGCAGGCCGCTGCCAAAAGAATGAGTGGAATAAGGTACTTCATTAAAACTCCATCCAGACGCTGACTCGCCCAAGCTGTGCGGTTTTGGCCGATAGGCCGTCCGCCACGTTGTCGAAACCAGCACCAGGAAAAAAGACTGCATAATCAAATGCCAGACTAAAACCAGGTGATTCCCATTTCAGGGATGGATCGAGTTCGACACCAAGGAACGCTTCGCCGCCCGGAGTGGACGTCGGCTCGATCGCCTGCGAGATGATACCCGCAATCGATAAACGAAGCTCTCGTTTATTGAATGCTGCCAAGGTCCATTCGCCGTGAGGTCTGATGTAGATAACGTCGGTGACGGTTCCAATGATTTCAGAAAACAGAATCTGGTCGATGCGATAGTCGGGATGAAAGCGGAAATTATCGACCGTGGTGTCACGTGGTAACGAGGCCTGGATGCCGTCCAAATCTCCTGCCACCGGAGCATCGGCAAATGGGTCGACTTGGGCTCCAAAGCCCGGCGCTGAGTCGCCGCTGGCGACGCCTAGGTCGACGCCCACCGTGAGCGCGTCGATGACCTGTACGTGGCTCTCAAGCGCTCCGCCCCATTGAAGCGAGGTAAGTTCTTGAGGAACCCTGACGCCCGGAATCAACGAACCGTTTTCGATCGATCCCCAAAGGACGGCCATTTCGGCTTCGAAACGAGCTTTGGGCAGGTCTAGGCGCAACCAGAGGTCGCTGGCCAACGCCTTGGAGCCTCGTTGCACGACTTGCGAGGGTTCGATCGGAACCGCCTGAGTGGTCGGCGTGTACGAGGCAGGAACGTCCGTGTCTTGCCATCGGTAAGATACAAACGCGCCGTAATTGAAGGTTGGTTTGCCGGCATTACCACGCCGTACGCGGGTTTCTTCGGTGTTGTAGCGCATGACCGCAAAGGTTGTTCCACGTACATCGTCTGAAGTCGCAAGATCGATTGCACGATTATTGGCACGACTTTGTTCTGGACCGACAAATCCGATGTCGTAGGCGACAGCAAAAATATGGCCCAAAACTGGGGTCACAAAGGCGACTCGGTCGGCTGCGTCTCCTGAATTGCATTGCCTGCAATCTCCGGAATTCGTCAGCATTCCAAGGCCCCAATCACTGCCCATTCGGCCGACCGAAAGCAGACCAAATGGCGTCAGGACTTCGCCCCATGCGCGTTTGACCGAAAACACACCGGCCGTTTGGCTGGTCGTGGTTTGGGGCGGATCGTCTGGCATGCTGCCAAATCCGACATTATCCATCGCGTCGATTCGCGCTTTGACCGCGACATCTCCGACAGGCGAATAAGCGGCGATATCGGTGCGCAGGCGCATGTCCGCCCAGGTGAGCGTTTGCGCTGTCGGATCGTCGATTGGAACAGGAAAAAGCGCATTTCCAGATGGCGTGAGGCCGCGGTCTAAATCCAGATTATAAAAGGCCTCGCCGCGAGCGCGGAAATAGCCGTTCACCTGAATCACGCTTTCGCGGAACACATCGAAATCATCGCCGACTTCGCGCAGATTTCCAGCTGATGCGGTGGTAGAAACCAGACAGGTTGCCATGATGGTCAAGGTCGTTAGGTGCCTCATTCTGCACCTCCTTCGACGGGCTTGAACGAATCTTCAGGTGTGTCGATATCGCTTGGGCACTCTTGGGCAGGGGCAGAAGCTGAGGTACCTCCGCTGAGTAAAACGTTGCGTTGGTAACAAGGGCGGATTGTGGGTGTCAAAAAGTCGAGCAACCTCTTAGTCGAAGCTTCTTTGGCTTCTTTCATCGGGAAATGTCCGCAGCGCGGGTAAACCACCAGCTCGGCGTTTGGCAGATCGCGCTCAAGCCGTTCGCCGTATTTCAGCTGCGTGACGGCGTCTTCGCGTCCCCAAATCAGCAAGGTCGGCTGCTCTATCTTTTTGTAGTCTTCTTGCCATTCCTCAAAACGCTGCCCGCGCACGGCCTCGAGCGCCGCAGCGCGAGTCCCCGGCCGCGACAGCGATTCTTCGACCGAATCTACAAATTTCTGGTCGATGGTGCTCGGGTCGTAAAAAGCGGAGCTCATTTTTTCGTCGGGCCGTTCATTATAGAACAACGCAAAGAGCGTTTCACCCACGCCAGATGCGCGTGACCACCAGAAGAAGGTCGGTAATTGTTCGGCATAAACCCAGGCATCATAGAGGGCAATTCGGTCGACTCGTTCTGGAGCCATCAATGCGACCTGCAGCGCGACCGAAGAACCCCAGGAGTGCCCAACGATCGAAAACGTGTCGACCCCACGCTCGTCCAAAAGCGCCAACACCATCTCAGCCTGTGCTTGTGGCGAATAGTCGCCCTCAGGCCTTGAAGTGTAACCAAATCCTTTCAGGTCCAATGCGATGACACGATGATTGGTCTGCAATTCTGGAATCACCGAGTTCCAATTGTCCATCGATGATGCGAACCCATGCAGAAGCACGACTGCCGGGCCTTGACCCACATCGACATAACGCACGGTCGTGTCCGAAACCTTCAGGAAAGTCGCGTCTTTGGGCGCGCCAGCCGGCGTGGTCGGACTGAATGAAAGGCATCCGGTGATCCCGAAGACCACGGCGAGCCAGAAGCTGGTTTGGAAAAATCTCAAGGTGCGAGCCTTCGAATTTCGGCAGCGTCTGTGAATTCAATGTCGCTCTCGTTATCCGTGGAGCGAATCACGGCCACCGTTCCGAAACACTCAGCGACAAAAGAATAGGTGCGAATCTTGGTCACGAACGCACCAATCGTGCGCTCAAGGTCAGTGCGAACCCGAATCACGTTAAACGTGCCGTAGGGGGTGATCAGCTTTCCCGATCCCGCGTAAATACTAATGTATTTTTCGGTGTAGAGGCTCGAGATGCCACTGGCAGTGCCGCGTACCGTCGAATTCGTTGTCCATGACGAAGCCTCAGAGAGGGGGAATTTCAACGCAGGAACGGCAGGCGAATAAGTCAGTTCAGTCTTCGTGAAACCTTCTTCCGCAGAAACGACCCCGAGCAGGTTTAACGCCGTGTCCGTGGCCCCGAAAACGCCCAACAAGTCACTCGTCGTGGAAATCTTTGAGTAATAAAGGGCGGCTGGGAAAGTGGTCTCAAACCATTTTCCGGTCAGGGGCTTGAGCTCGACGATTTCAAGTCCGTCGTTTTCGAGTTCCCCGGAAAGGTCCCAGGTTGTTTCGCCCGCCACGGTCGTTCCACGCGTGTCGAAAGTCGCGTCGGTAGCGATCTTGAAAGTCGCACGCAAATCGGCAGCCACAGGGACTTCGGAGCGTTGAATCGTCCCGTCGTTATTGGGCAGACAAAGAGTCGGAGTGCCTGTGTCAATGTCGGCAACATCGCCACCGGCGTCTGCCATATCGAAGTCGACCGAGGTGTCGTCTTGGGTCGCGTCGGATCCCCCGTCGCTTTGGCCCACGTCGTCTCGAGTCAGGTTTCGTGAATCGTCCGCGCCGCACGCTGCGAGCCCGAGGACAAAAAAGAGAATGGTTTTTCTGCGGTGCAACATAGTCTTCATAGCGCTGGACGGTAGGGAAGCAACATACACATGTCAAGGACTGCAACGATAAAAATGTGCACTCGCAACATAATGATGGGGTGGCATCATCGTAGGCCTTTGTGTAGTGTGGCCCACAGCTACATATCGCGAGTGCTTACATGGCAAAGAAACTGATCAAGAAATACTCGAATCGTCGCCTCTACGACACCGACGCCAGCAAATACATCACGTTGGATGAATTGGCAGAAATCGTGAGGAAAGGCGCGGATGTTAAGGTTGTCGACGCCAGCGAAGGCGGAGATCTTACGCAGGCGACCTTGGCGCAGATCGTCGTGGAGTCTCGCGGTGCAGCAAAGCTTCTGCCTGTTCCGCTCCTGGTTCAGATGATTCGGATGGAAGACAAGGCGCTCACCGAGTTCCTTACCCTATATATGTCGTGGGCTTTGGACATGTATAATAGAGCTTCAGGTGCCGCCAAGCCTGGTGAATCCTTGGGGAGCGACATGATTCACCGCTACATGGCGATGGCCACTTTGCCGTTCGACATGACACGACAAGGCCTTGGGCTGATTAAGTCAGCTGTCAGCCGCCGTGACGATATTTCCGACGTTGATGCGCTGCGTGACGAACTTGCAGAGCTTAAGTCGATGATTAGAGACATGAAAAACGAATCCACCTAATTTTTGTTGTGCACTGCAACAAAAGCCACTTGACCTTGAGGTGACTGGTCTTTAGTTTGGCCTTCGTGAACACAACACCGCGCATTTTTGTGCGGCACAAAAACGGAGACCATCATGGCAGCAGAAAACAAAGTCACCGACTTCTTCCAGAAGAACATGAAAGACTCAGCCGAGCGCATGCAGAGTGCGTTTGGTGAGGTTGAGCGGCTTCAGAAGAAGTCGCTGGATCAGACACATACTTCAATTGATGAAATGACCCGCATTTGGAAGTCGAGCATCGACTACACCGCCGAAATGCAGGGACACATGCGCGATCTGATGATCGAGGCCACCAAACGGTCCATGGACTGGATGGCACCTCGTAGCTGATCGCCACGACTAAAGAGGTCAACCTGATACGCGACTTCAGCGGACATTGAAGTGGCAAGCGGGTTGACCTCTTTTGTTTTTCAACAAGATGGAGACCCCATGTCGATTGCACCTACCCCTCATGACACGATCTACCGAGACGGTATCGCGTCGCTGCTTAGATTTCGCAGTGCACAATCAAACCCTGGCCGCCCTGTGCTGCTGGTTCCCTCGATGATCAATCGTTGGTACGTGATGGATTTGCACGAAAAAGCGAGCGTCGCGAAAGCCTTTGTAGACGCCGGATTCGATACGTATTTGTTGGATTGGGGCGTTCCACGGGACGAAGATCGCTACCTGACTTGGGACGACGTGATTTCGCGAATGCATCGTTTTGTGAAGCGCGTGGTGCGCGTCACGGGCGAAGAAAAGATCGGCGTGCTCGGCTATTGCATGGGCGCTACGGTTTCGGGCATCTACACGGCTCTTTATCCAGAACACGTCGCATCATTTGTGAACCTCGCCGGCCCCTTTGATTTCTCGCATGCCGGGACTTTGGGATTGATGACCAATCCAGCGTGGTTTGACGCGACAGCGGTTGCGGCTGCCGGAAATGTTTCACCTAAACAAATGCAGAGTGGCTTTGTTTCCATGCGCCCCACAAGCCAGATTGGCAAATGGGTCACCTGGCTTGATAAACGCCATAATGTCGAAGCACGCGAAGCGTTTGATGCGCTAAATACCTGGGCCGACGATAATATCCCGTTCCCAGCGGCAGCTTACGAAACCTATATTTCAGAGCTCTATCAGGCCAATAACCTGGTGGCAGGAAAACATTACGCACATGGGCGCCGAGTGGACCTTGGGGACATCAAATGCCCCACGCTGACGGTTGCGACGTCGAAAGACCATATCTGTCCATCGCTTGCCGCACAGGGTCTTCATGACCACGTGGGCTCGAAGGAGAAGCAGATGCTTGTTGTTCGCGGTGGCCATGTCGGTGCCGTCGTGGGCAGCCGTGCTGCCACGGAACTTTATCCGCAGATGACGGATTGGTTCGATAAATATTTGGCTCCCCGGGCTTCAGCAAAACGCGTTCGCGTTGTGAGTGAGCCCCCGGCAGTGGTCGAAGCTCCAGCCGCAAAAGCTGACGTCGTCGACCAAAAAGCCGCGGAAAAACCAACTGTGGTGGACACCAAACCCGCCGCAACCAAAACAAAAACTCGTCGAACGACTCGTTCGAAAAAACCTTAAGGATCTGACATGCAATTAAAAGACACAAAAGTCATCGTGACCGGCGCAGCAAGCGGCCTTGGTCGTTGTTTCGCACTTAATTTTGCCCAAAACGGCGCAAAGGTTTTGGCATTCGATATGGATGCCGCAGGACTTGAGGCTTTGGTCGCTGAAAATCCAGAGATTAAGACCTTTAAGGGAAGCGTAGCTTCTGAAGCCGACGTGATCGCGTCGGTCGTGAAATGCAAAGAATATTTTGGTGGCGTGAATTGCGTCGTCAATAATGCCGGTATTTTCCGCGATGGTTTGTTGGTCCGTCAGGACCGCACCACGGGCGAAGTTTCGACGATGTCACTCGACGATTGGCAGGCCGTGATCGACGTCGACCTGACGGGACCATTCCTCTTTGCTCGCGAAGTCGCAGCGCAGATGGTCCGTGACAAAGTGCCGGGCTGCATTGTGAACATCTCGTCATGCTCACGCTTCGGCAACCGTGGCCAAACCAACTACTCGGCGGCCAAGGCTGGCCTTGTGGCGGATACCAAACTTTGGGGCGAAGAGCTCGCAAAACATGGCATCCGCGTGGGCGCCATCGCTCCCGGTTTTGTGCAGACTCCTTTGCTCGATGGCATGCGACCAGAAATGCTGGAAAAAATGCTCTCGAAAGTTCCGCTGCGCCGTGCCGCCAAGCCAGAAGAAATCTTCCAGGCTGTGCAGTTCATCGTCGAATGCGAATTCTTCACAAGCCGTTGCATCGACGTCGACGGCGGCATTGTCATGTAGGCAGTGAGCGGTGAGCGGTGAGCGGTTAGCAGGTTAGTGCCGTCGTTGTGATTGGTCCGCCGGGCTCCAGCCCGGCATTGCGATGGGTCGGCCGGACTCCAGTCCGTCATTGCGATTGGTCCGCCGGGCTCCAGCCCGGCATTGTGACTTGTGATTGGTCCGCCGGGCTCCAGCCCGGCATTGCGACTGGTCCGCCGGGCTCCAGCCCGGCATTGCGACTGGTCCGCAGGCCCTATATGGTTCACTACGACCGTCAAGATATCGACCATCGTCAAAGAATCCGGAACACAATCCATGGCCCACCCAACGCGGCTCACTGCCTTCTGCTCACTGCCTCCTGTCCTTTTCGTTGTTCTCTTGTCGGTGGGTTGTGAAGCGCGTCAGAGCGACGTCGTCACGCCCACAGCGGTGGCGGTCGACCCAACTCCGCCCGCCGTTGCCGAAGTGCCTCTCGTTGCCCCTGACGATCCCGCCCTCCAACCTCAAGTCGAGCTTATGAGTGGGGACGTGCGCGGCCAGTTGCGCGCGAAATACGCCAAACACACCACACTGGATTATCGAAAGGCGCGTGAGCATATCTTTTCGACAATCGATAATCGGGATGGTTGGGTCGAGGGCGTCTACACAGGGGCTCGCGTTCAGACGAGTCGGATTCCTGATCCTAACGTGATGAATTGTGAACATTCCTGGCCGCGGTCCAGGCTTTCTGGTGCGGCGACTTCGGATTTACATCATCTTTTTCCCGCCGATGCGTTTGCAAATAAAACGCGCTCCAACATTTATTTTGGTGATGTTGTAAAAACGGTCTGGGAAAAAGGTGGATCAAAATTGGGCGATAATATTCGGAAAAAACGGGCGTTCGAGGTTCGCCCTGAACAGCGCGGAAACACAGCTCGAGCCATGTTTTACGTTGCAACAATCTACGATTACGAGATTCCATTTTGGGAAGAAGAACCGCTGCGCCAATGGCATATTCAAGATCCGGTTGATGACCTCGAGCGCAAACGGAACGACGCGATCGAGAAGATTCAGGGCAATCGAAACCCCTTTGTCGATCATCCAGAATATGTGGAAAGGATTAAGGACTTTTAATCGGCCAGCCAATTCTGCGTTTCTTCTCCCAGCGCAACCATGTCCAATGTGTCGCGTGCCCAGTCCGCTTTGGCTTCTTTGACCAATCGACGAAGCAGTCGAATGGTCACAACCTGTGCAGGTACGAACTCGGTCCAGACGATATCCGCCAAGAATCGCCATTCGTTTGCATCCCCCATCTTTCCGCCGTCGGCCGCGCCAGCACAACGCTCGCAGAGCAGCAGTGTTCGCTCCAAAGTCGGGTCTTCTTGCACGGGCGGTGGCTCGTAGGGCTGCAGCTTGAGTCCGCTGGTCTCGCATAACTCACATTTTGATTTTGCTCGCCGCGCCAGGTCTTTTCCTAGGTCTTGCATGGCGAGCTTTCGTTCCTGATTTTTATCGTATCCACTCATATTTTCACCTTAATGCGACTGGTGCGCCGGGCTCCAGCCCGGCATTGCGATTTTGCGGGCCGCGCACCAATGACCTAGCCGATTCGGACGTTTTGTAGTTTAGGCCCTTTCCGGCAGATCCGCGATGCCTAAGAAATCATTAAGCTCAGCCGTGTCCGCGATCTTGAAAAAGGGCACGTTGGCCTTGGATAAAACGCAGAAATAGCCGTCTGTGGAGTAGAGCCAGCGCGACCCTGGAACGAAATCGAATTTATGAGTCCAGGCTACGGTATCGGGTCTGGGAACCTTCGACCGGTCGGTTAAGAGACGTTGGATTTCAACAATTTCGTCGGCTTCGACGACCTCGCGTATGACCTCAAAATCCGCGTTTCGAATCACGATTCTCTGGACTGGCTCGACCGACTTTTTTTTCACGATTCTCACCTGCCGTCGGCCAAGAGTGTGGTGTCCGAGATACCACGCCGCGCAAGCATCTTTTGGACCTCGGTCGACCAATTTTGCAAGGACATAACCCGCGCCTGCGTGGGGACTGTCATGCCATGTGGACTGAAGGCCTTAAGCAAGAGTGGATTGGCGTTTTTGGCGTCTTTTAGGCGAGCGATTCGCGATGATGGGTCTTCGGAGTCCAAGGCGTTTCCGACCAGATTAAGCGCGATCTCTTTGACCGGGTCGTCCTGATATTCCTCGCGGTAGCGACCGAGTTCTAGGGCGAGTATCGGTGTTTCTTCTAGGCGTGCCGCCAAAAGGCGGTCGTGGCCATCCAGGACCACACATGCATCAAGCCCACTCACCCAATAAAGCAGGATGGGCGGCAGTGTCCCAAGACGTGCGTGTTTGCGCCAAGCCTTTACGCGTCCCGAATCCGCGGCCGACATGTCTCGCAAAGTGATGGGATAAAGGTAGTCTCCGATATCCCAATCCACGTGGGCGTAAGCGTCTTGTTCGACAATCTTGCTGATTTCTGCGGGCTGAAGCGAGGCAATCGGTGCTAGGCGCCAGATGCCGTTATGAAGCATGGACTCGGGTCCATCCCGAAGCATTTTGGCAAAAGCCTTGGCCCATTTTTCCAACGAATCCGGGCCGGAAATAGTGGAGACAAAATCAAACGGGATAGGAGGAATCACGTTCAACTGGCGTTCAGCCGAGCGCAGAAGTTCGTACCCGTAATAGTCGTCATCGAGCTTCGTCCAGATACGAGGAATCATCCCCGTGGCCAATCGAATTCGTCGTCGACAAACGCTCACCGACACCCAAGCAGTCGAGACGCCGGAAACCTCGAGCACAAGGCCTAAGAACGGTTCGTGCGAGCTCGTGGGCTCGATGTTTCTATAATGAAGTTTCATCGCTCACTGACGGTCCCAGCCATGGATTATGGCCTCGATACTTCCAGTCTTGGCCAGAGCAGACCGAATCTCAAGGGCTGAACTGCTAAGTTTAAACGGAAAACTTAGATCTCTGCCTGAAGACCTTCGTTCTATGCTTCAGTTAACCAGTGAGCCTTCACCAGATCGATTGGTTGCTCGTGGTGCATGATGCGAATAATAGAATATGGAACAACTATGCGAATTTTTACTGGTTTTTTGTTGTGTACAGCGATGCTTGTAGGAGCCTGGACCGCTTACGCAGCGTGCGATCCCAATCCTAAGGATGACGTCACGACGCGTGGAGTCATTGAAAACGGCTTGCTGGGCGAGGCCGTGTGCAGTTTCACTGCGCAACGGGGTGATAAGGTCTCCGTGACTTGCCAGGCAGCAGACGGGACCCGCACAACCACCGAACTCAGGAGGCTCCAATGAAATGGCTTTTATTATTGCTTGCGCTCCCACTATGCGGTTGCCCCTACACAGGCACGAATAGTGGAGACCAATATACGATAAACTATATCCATTTGGCCTCGGGAGAATACGAGTTTGTGCAGGGCGACATGCCGGCTTGGCTGGAGGGAGAGACACTCCATATCGACTATAACCAAGAGGCGCGGACTTTACGGCTAAGCAACAGCACTCACGATACAACCTATCCAGTGGATCGCTAGGCGTGGATTGGTGATTCACGTCAACTGCATGCGCGGCTGGAGGGTGCACACAAATCAAACATCCACGGCGGATCAGCGCAGATCCCAACCGCATTCTTCGTTAACGATGGCCTTGACTTCGGCCCAGTCCGCGGCCGTGCAGACGTCTACGATCTTGTCGGCCGGGTCTTTCACACCGTTTTCGTAACAGTTGCACAACGAAAAGATATTACCGGCGAGGTTTTGGATATCGCATCGAAATTTGTAGTCGACACCGTCCTCGCAGCTGCTCCACTCAAACTGGCAGGTCTTGGCAAGCTGAATGGGCGCTTCGGCGTTCTGGCAGATCGTTCCTGTCTCCACGACGGTTAGATCTGGTGTGGCGTCTTCACTCGTCATATCGGGGAGCGCAGCTACATCTGGTTCGCTCATATCGTCGGCGGTCGACATCTCCTGTTCTTTATCGACTTGTCCAAAATCGAGGTCGGCCTGGACGATGATGGGCTGTTCTTCTTTTGCGTCATCGGCACAGCCAAAAGGCGCGATCAAAAAAATGAGTGGGAAGGTGTGCAACCAGGTTTTCATATCGGTCTCCGTTAGTATTTTGAGGCCAAGAAACAAGGAAGGCCGTCGACGCCATCGACGGCCCTGATTTAAGAATATTCAGATACTTATTAGCGATAAGTAATCGTGCCCGAGAATTCTGTTAACTGGTTCAGGAAGGCATCCAGGTTGGCACCGTTGAATCCCCGAGGAACTAAGAGGTTCGAGCCGATTGAATTCAGTTTCGCCAATCCACTCATGGTCTTGAGCGCGCCGCCGATCGAGAGGTCTCCTTCGACGTGGGTCAATTTGTCCATGCCGATGAAGTTAACAGGAGCGTAGTTTAGCTCCAATGAGCCATCGATGATTTCGAGTGTTGGGAACACGTCGCGCTGGCCCAACAAATAATCAATTCGGACTGCGCCACCGATGCTCAGAAGCCTTGGGAATTGGATGTCGGTGCTAAATGCCCGGTTTCCCATGATGAACAGATTATCTTCGACATTTTCGAGGGCCTCAAAGATGGGCTCGAGCGTCACGGCGTTATTTTGAGAATTGATGGTCAAGCGAGCAACGTTGCTCAATTTATTGAAGCCACCGAGCTTAGCGGCGGTGTTCCCAGTCGTGAGCGAAACTGCGCCGCCGACTGTTTCAAGTGCGTTGAAACCAGTGATGCCGGCCACTGCGTTAATGGCGAGGTCGGATTCGACCGTCTTGAGCTTCTCGAATCCATAGACGGATTCGCGGCTCGTGATGGCCAATTTTCCGACGCTTGTGAGGACTTTGGGGCCCGCATTATTTTGGCTCGTGAATTGGTCGTATTGGGAATTAAACCGGCTCACGAAATCCAGTTTATTCATGCCGTCGTAGGGGTTTGTTGCGCTCGACGTGTTCAGCGTTCCTTCTACTCGAGCCAATTTCGGCATGGTCATATTTGTGTATGAACCCATCGACATCGCCAGATCCTTCACCTTGGTCAGTTTGGCAAAGGAGCCGGTGAATTCCGCGATATTGGTGCCGTACGAGCTTGGCGGCTGATGCGCGAAGTAGATGTTGGTGGCTTCGCTTAGCGATGGGAAATCCACTGGGAATGCGCCGTTCGAGGTCACCCGCATGTTGATCGTTCCGGCGGTCTTCAGGGCAGTAAAGCCTTCCATCGTGTTGTCTTGCAACGTGAGATTGACGGTCGATTCCAGCTTAGAAAAAGTGTTCTTTTTCATGCGCGTCAATTGGATGGCCGGCGCGTTTGTAAGCGAAGGAAACTCGAGCGTGTGCATCGGTTCCGAGCCATAAGTTGCGGTCAGGGTGCCAGTGATGGTTTTGAGGGACTTGAAGTTAATGCTGTTAAAAATCGGCGTGGCGTAAATCGTGATGTTGCCGGTGACCGACTCCAAGTGTTGAAGGGACTGAATCTCGCGCGCCGATGGAGGTAGGATGTCGGTGCCGCTGATTTGGATGGTCAGGTTTCCGTTGATCGTCGAGCAGTGCGAGTTTTCGATCTCAAGCATCTCTGCGTACGACCGAATATAGTAGTTGTTGCGCGCATCGTGTTCGATGTAGTCGGCACAATCCAACGACGTGCGGTTCATGTAGCCAGCGGCATCGGCGAGCTCAAGCATTTGCATAAGTGCGGTTCGGCCGACGTAAGGGACTTTGTCGAGGGCGGTCAGGTCGGCAAAAGTCTTGTCGTCGGGAGTTCCAAAGGTGCCGTCGGCGCCGGCGCGGTATTTCGCGACGTTCTTGGCGGCTGTTTTGTGCATGGTCGAGTCGAGCAAGTCGCGGAATGCGGTTCCAGCGGCGTTGTCGGCAAGAGCCTGATTAGCGAAAGCGACAACCGCTTCTGCTTCCGGTGAGCCAGGACGAACTGCAAATGAGTCGGATTTGGCGTCCAGCGTCTCGAGTCCGTTTTCAGCATCAAGGGGCGCATCGTTCGCATCCATCGACTCGCCGCAAGCGACGATCATTGAACCAGCGAGCAGGAGGGGGAGTAGGTTGCGTGTCTTCATTTGGGTGCCTCGAAATAAGTCGTTGTTCATGGAAAGCAACCTATCGATGGGCATCCTGAAGATGAACTGAAACAAACTGAAAGATGTGTGTGGAGGTAGGAAGGTGTAGGTGGCGTCTGGAAATCGCAAATCCGGTCGCAGAATCGCAGGCGTGCTAGCCCCCGCGTACCGGTCGCAAATCGCAGGCGTGGTGGGGCATACGTTTCAAAAAAAAACACCCGAAGCAAAAAGCTCCGGGTGTTTTTGATGTCTTAGGACGGTAGGCGATTAGCCTGGTTGTTGGCCGTTTTCCCATGCGTTATTGAGACCTTTCTGGAAGAACATTGGGCCTACGTACACAAAGTGCAGAAGGAAGATGTTCATGCCTGATTGGTCAGGTTCAACACCCCACCGACGCTGAATTTCTTCGACGTCGTTCGACATGTTCCAAAGCTGGAAGATGGCGTAGATGCCGCAGGTCAGCATGCCGATAAGCAGGATTTTCATGCCGTCGTATTTTTTCTCACCGAGACCGCCGTTGATGTCTTCGGCCCATTTGAGAAGCATATACATGTTGCCGAGGCCACATGTGAGCAAGCAGATCAGAAGAGTTTTGATGGGGTCGCGAACTTCGCCTTTTTGGTAGACGCCTGGAGCAGTCGTAGCCATTGGATACCTCGGGTTTCGTCATCGATGACGATTGGGTTGAAAATGTGTTGGCGTACACTGTTGCCGCCGGCCTGAGTGGGTTGCGACAGCGCCGCTAACCACTGGAGACAATCTATCGGTGGCCACCCCGAAACCGAACTGAAAGAACCTGAAAAAGATCCGATTCGACTAGAAGTCTGGAGACCCATACTTTTGGTGATTTTGTTCCGAGATTTCACGGACGTATTCAATGAACGCGGCAACGTCGAAATTCGGTTGCTCACCCAGATGTACCTTGATGTAATCAAGATCGTTTCGTGTAAGGAAGATGCGGTCACTCAATAGGACGGCAATCTTGACCAACTCGTTAGGAGCCGAATCTCTTACGTTTTTGGACCAAAAAGTGTTCGTGTCCTTGCCGTGCTCATCGTCATACGAAGCCTTGGCGTAGGCCATGACAAGTTCGCGCATTTTTGATTTTACGGCATCCTTTGTTTTCCCATATTCATCCAACGTCTGCCTTACGACAGGGATTTCTCCGTAGTACATGCTGATGCTGTCCGCAAAGTAGTCGCACACGGTGTCGTAGGGAATATCGGTTCCCCTTGCTTTCAATAAATGATCAATATTCTCTTGTTTCACGAACTTGATGTCTAAAAACTTAGGGGAAAGGTTTTTCACTTTTGCGCCATCGAGACGGACGCCATATTGGGGCAGCCCTAGGATATCCTCGGGGAGCGACTCGAACTCGCCGCTCAGACTTAGGTGTGTCATCGCACTAAGGTTGCTGAAAATGGGAGGGAAGTCGCTGAATTTTCCGTCCAAGGAGATTTTTTGGAGCGTTGTGGCCTTGGCAAGGCTTTCAGGAATTGTCCCCTTGTAGTGGTAGACACTTAAATCTTTTAAGACCGGGAATTTCGAGAAATCGAGCTCATTGAGCGAGACGTTTTCCCCGCCCAGGAAGGTGATTTCAAGTACTTTTTCAGAGAATTGCTGAAGGACTTTAAATAACACTTTTAAAGTCTCATCACTCAGCAGGATTCTGATGACGTTGAACACATAAAGATCTTTGTCTTCGAGATAATATCCGTGGGTGAAGAAGTGTTCTTTTTCTTCATCGGAAGCGTGCTCAAAGAAGTAGACGAGGCCACGCACGAGCGTATTCCTTTCCTTGAGAAAGAGGAACTTCGCAAATTGGTGCGTCGCAATGCCGGTGTTTTCGGCGAGTTCAACCAGATCGTCGTACACCTGGCTGGCTCCTGTATCACCGGCGTAATTCTTTCGTGATTTCAGCTTTAGGGCTTGTTTAATATTTTCGCTGCCATGCTTCTTCAGTGCCTTTTTAGCTTCCTTTTCGGGCGTGTTATATCCCTTACAAAGCGCCTGGCTCAGAAGCCACTCCTCCATATAGGGAACATCGTCGGGAATTCCATTGAGGAGCACTTCGTCGATCAGCTTGGCTACACTTCTTGAGTTCTTGTTAAAATCGCGGGTGTGAATGGAAATATTCGTCATTTGAGTGGTCTCGCTTTTTGCCAGAAAAAGAGAATGCGGCAACATGTGTTGTTGCCTTGGTGGGACAAGATATAGCGATGGGCAGGCTGAAGGTGAACTGAAAGAACCTGAAAATGTAATCGAATGATAACGATTCGGGCGGATTGGGGTGCGCGACGACAAGTCGCAATGCAGGCCATAGGGCCTGCGGACCGGTTACGGCGACGACGCTTCGGTGCTGAGACCTGAAGGCCAAAGGGCCTGCTTACCAGTCAGAGCGAACGAGTCCGCTCACCGCTCACTGCTCACCGCTCACTGCTCACCGCTCACCGACTAGAAGTCCGCGATTTGTCCAACGAGTGCTGGTGAGTCGACGAATGGGTTCCGGTTGCCCTGAACGATTTCGACTTCGTTGTTTCGTGCTTGTTCAACTGCGTCGACAGGGTCCTCTTCGCTCCAATTGCGGAGGGTTGCTTCCTCGCTGGCGGGGATTTCGTAGTTGTACATCACAGCGATGTAGAACATGGCGCGGGCGGCGTTTCCGCGATTTGAGGTGCGGACTTCGAACACGATGTTGCCTTCGATGTCGCGGCCCAACTTCGAGCCACCTTGTTGCCAGAATGGGGTGATGACGTTGCCAAAACGGAAGTTTGAGCGCTTCGAGTTGGCGTACGACGAGCTGGGAAACAAGTGATGCAGGTCGGTCACTGCAGCACCCGAAAGCCTCGATTTTGGCCAGGTGTGTTCACAGTTCATGACCGTGGAGTCTGGAATCGTCATGGTTTCGACCATCAGGCCTGTGTAGACGCCTTCGACCCACCCGTCATTATTGTCGATATGTGAAAACATGTGTTCGCGGGCTGTGCGATACTCAAGGTAGGTGTGTTGTGCGTAGTCGCGCTGCAGGCCGTCTCGCAGGCTCAGAGCGTGTGGGTAGCCGTTTTCTTGGGCAAGTGTTAGTAGCTCCCGCAAAGCAGCCGGACCGACGTAAGGGACGGCATCAAGCGCTTCTAGGTCGCCAAAGGTCTGGTCGTCGGCTGTTCCAAACGTCGCATCGGCGCCCGAACGGTATTTTGCGATGTTTTTGGCGGCCGTGGCGTAAAGCCGCGAATCCACCAGTTCAAGGAATGCGGCGCCTTCGGCGTTATTGGCCAGGGGCTGATTGGCGAACTCCAGAATCGCCTCAGCGTCAGTTGACCCGTCCTGGACGACCATCGAGTCGCTTTTGGCGCCATCAAGGGTCTCAAGCCCGAACTCCGAATCCACAGCAACTTCTTGTTCCATGGCTTGATTACAGGCCATCGACATGGTGCTTACGAAAAGAAGAGCGAGGAGGTTCAGGGTTTTCATGGGCGTCACCGAATGCGGGTTGTCTTGACGCATTAAGAGATATCCACCCAGGGCCTGAATATGAACTGAAAGAACCTGAAAGCTAAGCGTGACGGGCGAGGCTCGCCGGGATGGAGGCTTAGAAGTCGGCGATCTGAGCGATCAGGGACGGGTCGTCGATAAACGGATTGCGATTGCCCTGAACCGCTTCGACGGCGGTGTTACGTGCTTGTTCGGTCGCATCGACCGGATCTTCCTGACTCCATGCACGCAGTGTGGCTTCTTCGGTGTCTGGGATTTCAAGACTGTACATGACCGAGACGTAGAATTTGGCGCGCGCTGTATTGCCGCGATTGGACGGGCGGACCTCGAAAACCGTATTGCCGTCGGCGTCCAACCCAAGCTTCGAGCCGCCGTCTTCCCACGTTGTCGAGGCCACCATTCCAAATGGAAAGCTCGACCGTTTGCTGTTGGCCACCGACGACGTCGGGAAAAGGTGATGCAGGTCGGTTTCAGCCGCGCCAAAGAGCTCTGACCTTGGCCACGTGTGTTCGCAATTCATGATGATGTGGTCGGGAATGCCCGCCGTTTCGACCATCAGGCCGGTGTAGACGCCTTCGACCCAGCCATCACGGTTGTCGATCGTCGAAAACATATGTTCTCGGGCGGGGCGATACTCAAGGTAAGTGTGTTGCGAGAACTTCGCCTGGAGGTCGCCTCGGACTCCCTGAGCAAGCGGGTAGCCGTTGGCCTTTGCAAGGCCAAGAAGCTCATCTAGGGCCGCCGAGCCGACGTATGGGACGGCGTCGAGCGCTTCCAAATCGTCGAAGGTTTTGTCGTCGTTGGTCCCAAACTTGGCGTCGGTGCCGGCCCGGAACTTGGCGATATTTTTTGCGGCCCTGGCGTAAAGCTGCGAATCCAGCAATTCAAGAAACTCGGCACCTTCGGCGTCGTTTTCCAACGGCTGATTCGAAAACTCCAAAATCGCAGTGGCGTCGGACGAGCCAGCTTGCACAACCCCCGAGTCGTTTTTCGCGTCCAGAGTTTCAAGACCAAATTCGGAATCTGGCGAGGTCTCGGCCTCTGCGCCCGGATTGCAGGCCATCGACATCATGGCGAGCAGAGCCAGAATCATTAAGTTCGAGGTTTTCATGGGCGACACCAATTCAAAGGATCTTTACGCCTCAGTAGTATCAGCCAAGACGTGCAAGATGTCCTAAAAGAATCTGAAACCTGAAGGATTTTCAAGACAGGTTTGTGAAGATCTGATCGCGATGAAAGCCTCGCGAAAGCAGGACATGCGCGACGTCTCTCATCATGCGCGGAGACCCGCACAAGAGCACGCCGTACCCCTCGGGATGCGGCGGAAACCGTTCTGCCGCGGACTTCATCTGAGACGGGTCAAGCAACGACAAGTCGGCGCCTACCTCTCGAGCGGCGAGTTCTGTTCGCAAAACGGTCGAGGGGGCTTCTTCGCCGAGCGCAAAAAATACATTGATATTTTCGACGCTGGGTTGGCTTGAGAGCCACGGCAAAATCCCGGCGATGCCCGAACCACCCACAAAAATGGCAACATCGCTGTAGCCCGAGAACGACATGGGGTACCCGTGGCCCTCGGCCATCGAGGTGGTGATCGAAAAACCTGGGGCGAATTGAGCCAACTCCCACTCGGCTTTGGGTTCAAATAGGAATTCCCAAACCGCTTCGTTGGGTGGCCCATGAAGGGCGATGAAGCGTGGTTTTCCGTCGCTGAAGCGTGCCACGACGTATTGCCCAGGAACCACGTATGAGCCGCGTTGCGCCGAGGTCGGAGAGACTTTCAGATGAATGAAACGTCCGTCATACACGACCGATAGAATTGGGTTGGTGAACATGCAACGGGGCGCAAGCCTGTCTAGCGCCGAGCTTCCGTCGGCAATCTGTTCGGCTTGGATTTCGTAAGTGTCCACGTCGCATCCGTCTTGGTTCGAGCCCCTAGGATGCACGAAAGTACGTTGCGGGTGCAATCACGGGTTAGAATGTGTAGTTCACACCCAAGCCGCCCGCCATGTACGTCTGTGAATACTCGCCGTTGCCAATCACGGTTGTGAGTGCATTTTCTTCATCGGTGGGGTTGATCTGGCGGACCTTCGAATTCGTGATCGTTCGGTCCCCCATCAGATAGTAGCCAAAACCAGCGTCGATCGACCATGAGCCCATCTCATAGGTGCCGCCCAGGCTGAGCAAGTGTTTGTTCCCGTCGGCGATGAACACGCTGTAATACTCGTCCGGCACGGCCGACGAATCAAACGCATATCCGGCCCGCAGAATCAGATTTTTAGCGACGTTGAAGTCTCCGCCCAATCGAACGCTGTAGGTGTCGGTCCAATTTTGGGGAATCGAGAGCGGTCCGACAGGAATAGAGCCTAATCCTGGGACACCGTCGACCTTGATTTCATTAGGTGTGGCGCGGATTTCCTCGAACGCGGACCAATTTTCGTAGACCAGTGCCAACTCTAGATCGAATGAATCATTTACGTAGCGAATGCCGCCACGAACGACGAGAGGGAACTCCAATGAGCCTGCCAGCGAGTCGCCAGATAATTTGGCGTCGTTGAATGCAGGATGCGAAGGTAAGCGCGCTCGCATCTTTGAGTCGTCGGTGCTGAAAACCACTGGTAATTGCACGCTGATCGCGGCTTGAACGTGTTCGGCGAGACGGACCCAGAAGCCCATATTGCCCGAGAAGTTGAGGATGCTCGTGAGCGTGATTTCGCTCAAGATATCCAGATCCGGGTCCTCGGGTTTTCCAAAGAGCCCCGTGTACCCGGAGGCCACATTCACGAACTTGAAACTCGCCGGCACGATCTGAATTCCGGCTCCAAAACGCATGTTTTCGCCAAGGGCGTAGGCCAGCGCGAAATGAAAGAAACCGGCAAGCGACCCATCGTTATCCACGAGCGCATAACGTTGTGCGCCCTTTTCAGGAAAGGTATGGGCCGAAAGGTAGGGAGCGTAAACGCCGAACGCCCAGGACATGTTTTTGATGAAAAATTTTCCACCAATCAGGACCTGCGGGTCGGGTTTGGGAGCGGCTTCATTGGAGACCTTTTCGTAGGTTTCGATGTCGCCGTTGTCCAGAGTGCGCGGAGCCCGCTGAAAATCGAAGGACAGGTTGATCAGCGCCAAATCGATGGTCAGCTGCAATTCTTCCATCCCCGCAAGATTGGCGGGATTATGCCAAAGGCTGTTCAGGTTTTGTTCGCCACTTACGACGTACGCGCCTGCGCGTCCCAAAGGCCGAACACCGTGGCCCGGCAAATAGAAGCCGGAGGCGAGTGCCTGCCCAGAGAGCAGCAGTGCCAAAGCGCACGTGAGCGCCGCTGGAATCTTCGTTTTAAGATGATGCATGAATTAATTCTGGCGTTGGCTGACAAGGTCGTAGAGGCGTTCGATGCCATGAAGCTCATCGCCCATGTACTCGTCAAAAGACTTCAAAAACGCCTGATAGTCTTGCGGCGTTTCGAGCGTAGATGAAAGCGGATCAGGGCTGAAATAGGCCGCGATAATATCCAGCAAAACCGAGAACGGTGAGTCTCCGTTTGCCTGGCGGTTCAGTCCACGATGAATCAAGAAAATGCCCGTATTCGTCGGGTCGTATTCCAAGGTTCCTGCCAAGAGCATGGCCCCAAGCGTCACGACTGGCGCGTCGGGGAAGGGGGCAGTTGTCCAGACCCGGTCGGGGTCGATGGCCGAGGCGAGGAACTTCCCAACCGGCAGCCAGACCTCGTCGTTGACCGAGTTGATCATCAGCTGGTGGACTCCAAGCAAGGCGTTGCCTCGCCCCTCAGCCGAGCCCAAAAGGTAGTTGATGAAATCATCGATCAGCGCCTTATCTGCGTCGTTTTCGAGCGTGCTGTCCGATAGATCCACAAAGGCTGCCAACGCTCTTGAGCTCCAGAGGTCGGCGAGGTCTGGGATGATCTCGTCATTGAGCCACGTCGAAAGATCGCCGCTTGCGATTCGTTCGCGGGCTCGTGCGGCTGCGTAACGGGTCAGGTGGGCCGCCAAGGCAGGTGAGCCAGTTCGAATGAAGGTCGCTTGTCCGCCGCTTATCTTTTCGGCTCCAACCGCCACGTCGAGGATATTGCCAATGCTGCCTCGCAGGCGTTCGCGGCTGTCAGGGACGTTATCAAGGCGTTTCTGCCCGTCGCCCAACGAGGCCAACATGAAGGCCATCCGCGACGGATTGGCGAGCGTCCGCGTGTCTTCGATGACGATGTAGTCGTCACCCTTGAAATTCTTGAAGCCGTCTTGTTTGAGGCTGTGCTGAAGGAGCTTCCGCAAATCTTCGCGAATCGGCCGGCCGGTGGCCACTTCCGTGTCGTGCAGGGCGATCGCAAAATCGTTGAGCGCGCGGAAGAGCTCGCCGTTGGCCAATACCTTTTCTAAGGCTTCTTCGTAGGAGCGCATGTTCGCGCCCTTCATTTCGGACGGCGAGCCGGACTTGGTTTTGTAGAGCGCGGCATTCGACGAGTAGTGGTCGTGAAGCACTTCGAAGATGCCTCCCATCAGGTCTTCACGTCCGTGGTCAGAAAATGCTTTGGCAAGCGGATGAATCGTATCGATGACACCTGACGCTTCGCCAACAAATAGGCCGTACGCAAGGTGGTGCGACATCACGAAGCCGTCCCTGCAGACGGGGTCTGCAATATCCAAAATGATCTTGTCGGTTTCCCAGCGCATGTCTTTTTGATTGAAGAGCCGCGTGATCTGGTCGGGCGTCGGCCTCTGGCTGAGTTCAGCACCAAAGAGCGGGCTGAGGGTGCTCAAGAGCGCAGCGATATTGCCGTTGCTCACACCCAGATAGTCCAGGAGTTCGCCGATATCGCTGGTCCAAAGTTCATCCGGCACGTACTCGGCGAGGTCCAGGTTTCCGGCCACAGAGGCCATGAACGCTTCGCCGGCGCCGGGCAGAACCAGCATTGGAGGAAGGTTGGGAAGGGGGCTGCCGTTGAATGAAGCTTCCGTGATGTCCATGCTGTATCGCATGCCTTTGGCGTCGCGAATCAGGTGCAGGAATTTTTGCAGAAGGCTGCGTCCTTTTTCGGTTTCCGGAGCGCTGTAGTCGATGGGTTGAGAAAAAATCTCGCCGTTTGGACAGGCTCGAATGCACTCAAAACGGTTGACGGTGCCGATGGTGAATCGGTCGCGGCAACCCAGGAAACACGCGTCGTAGGGCCCGCCAGGGGTCGGAATCGTATCGTTGTCGCTGTATCGCAACAAGGTCGCCAGGCCTTCGCCCGTACGACGGTTGATGGGGGCTCGCAACGAATCCATGACGTCGGCAAATAGAGCGGGGTCGTCAGCGAGTTCCTTCAGGTAAGGCAGAAGGTCGTACATCACGGTTTGATTGTCGCTCATTTCAGCGGCGGGAAATTCGCCCAGGATGTCCATCGTCTGATTCATCGCAAACACAAGGCCTGCAATGGCGTCGGGCTTGCGTTCCATCAGTTCGGCCATGTCCTCCATCACGTCAGGCATGGCGGGCGTGTCCATCATGCTGATCGAAGCGTAGGACAATTCCATGAGTGGCTGGTCGGTCGAGTATCCTTCGTAGGCGCCATTTTCGTCGGTGAGCACACCTTTGGGCCCCAGAATCGCTTTGAACGCCGAGAGCAAGTCGTAGAGCGTGTCTTTGTTGGACAGGCCGCGGAACTCGCGCACCAAGAAGCCAAGCCCTGTCGCATGAAGGTCTACGTACTCAAACGCAAATTGGTTATTGGGCAGCGTGGCTCGGCCGATCGAGTCTCGGACGACGGGCTCGTCGATATCGGGTGTGTACGAAAATGGCGGCAATTCTCCGCTTCCACCGTTCGAGAAAATAAACTCGCCGGCCTCGTTGATGTCGGCCAGTCCGTCCTGATTGGCGTCGACGAAGGGATACGCCAGTTGGTCGCCGTTTTTCGCCGGTAGCGGGTAACCGCGTTCGTCGTAGAGCACGACCCAGAGTGGGGCAATGTCCTCGTCCCCCACATATTTGGAGTCCTCAACCATCGCCAGGTCGCGGAAGGTGATGGCGAGTGGCTCGTCGGTGGTTGGTGTGGCTTTACGGAGCTCTCGGACAAGCACTCGAGTCAGGTCTGTGACTGCGGGTGATTCGTCAAAGGTTCGTACGCCGCCGACGGTGTAGCCGTCGTTCTTGAGGCCGATATCGGCGATCAATTTGAGCAGCTCAGGCAATCGAGGATAGGCGGTGACATAACCCAAAAGATTGGGTTTATTGGCAGGGTCGACGTAGGAATCGGCGTCGGGACCCGTGGGCTGAACCAGTGCCGCCAACAGTGCCATGTCCTGAGAAGCTTCCTGCAGAACGACACGAATTTTTCGCGTCAAGGCTGGCAGGACGCCTTCATCCACGAGCTTCAGCAAATTGATCAGGAATTCGTCGATCGCACGCAGTTCAGATTCAGGCGCGATCACGTTCACCGCGTTCACAAACTCGCCGTAATTCTGGTCGAGCATCTGAGCCTTGGGTTCGGCCAGCTCCGCCGCGCGTTCGGCGTCTTTTTTCCAGATGACAAAAAGCTCATGGCCCAGCGTCAACGTCGGCGTGTCTTTCCGGTCAAAGTCGTAGGTCTTATTGCAGCCTGTGCCTGTTAAAGCCGAAGCCAAAACTGAGGCGGCAAGCAGAACCGATGCGAACGGTCGAAAGCGTCGAATCATGGTGTTTTCCGGGAGAGCAAGTCAAGACCCACAAAGTACCAGAACGCCCAACACAAACCGAGTAGAACTTAGACGGCTGCCAGTCGCCGCAGTTCCGAAAGCCAGTATTCGGATAAGCGCTCGATGTCGGAATCTCCTCGCAAGGGATTGATGACGGATTCTGGCTCAAAATGAAGACCTTCGGCGAAATCGAACGCCACGATTTGAGAGGGGCCAGCGTCGAGCAGGGGCGGATCAACCTCGATGTAGGCTGTGATCTGGAGGATCCAGATCGGTCGTCGCAACGAAAACCCATCCTCGTCAGCGATCCAGCCTGCTTCACTGAGCGATTCAAGAGCGTGGTCACCAAGCTTCATGGGGATTTTTGCGCTTGTTGCGTGGAGCTGCTCAAAAGGCGAAACAAGCTCATAGTCCGCAAAAACACTGGCCCATCGGTCGGTATCGGCTTTGGACATTGCGTCGGCTTCGACCAGTCCAACGGTATGATACCCAGGGATCACGATTCCTCGGTCGTCGGCGTCGACCAATTCACCGGTCTCGTCGATGCGAAATACCGTCACCAGCTCGTTATAACCGTTGTAGAGGCCGAACAAACAAAGGGTGGACACCGACCATAATGATTTGGTCGCCCAGGTGGCTCGAAAGCTGGTCGGGGAAAGCCGACGTCGGGTCAGCCAGGAGCTTTCCAGATGCCGAATGAAGCCAGGTGCAGACGCCTCGGTAAAGGGCGTTTCCGCAAACCAGCGATCCAGCGCTTCGGCGGGTTCAAGCCCATGGGCGCTTGCGAATTTGATAAGCTTTTGATGGGCGGCAGCGCGTGCGTCGGCGGGGCCGAACTCGACTTCGTTGAAGAGGCGCAGGGGATCGACCGTGGTTTCTTGGGGGTCTGATACCTGCGAAATCAGCGGTGGAAGGAGGTCGTTCACGGCGATTAGAAGAGGCCGCCATGACTCGCCTTGATCCGAGGCGCCGCGACGAAGCAGGTCAACCCATGCAGGTGGATCCTTGAGCTTCTTGAGTCGTCGCTGGCGTAGATACCACGCGGCCAAGAGCGCGCCACCACCAGGGCGAACAGGGTTCAGATCCTGAGGGGAAAACCGAGGTGCCACGTTTTTTTGAATCAAAAATCTGATTATCGCGGCCGTGCAGACGACGACCAAAACCATCCAGAAAAGTGCCAGGTGCCCGACCGCTTGATAGGCGGCCAGAGCGGCGATCACGCCCATGAGTCCGGGCGGACCGACGATACCGGTCACGCCGAAGATCCAGCTCTCTGGCGTCGGGCCGAACATGCGCTCGTACCATGGCAATGCCCGTCCATTGAGCGCCAGAAAGACCTCGTCGCGCAGCCCGTCAAGCATTTCGATCACGCTGCCGGCGTGGGTCATGTCTGCCATCTGGGTGACGATTTGGATGGCCTCGTCCGGGTGGACGAAGGGCAGCGCCAACGCCAGCGGCTCCACCTGAGACCAGTGCACTGTCGACAACGCCCTGGCCATGAAATTGCCAACCTCGGGCGACGGGGCGAGTCGCATCCAATCACGAGCAAAGTCCTGTGCGTCTTCCCAGCCAACGACCAGTGACTCGAACAACGGTTCCACGTCATATGGCTCGATATCAGCCGCCGACACCAGCCCCGCTCGCATCATGAAAAAACTCACGGCCTGGCGTATCGGTGGGGCCAGTGACTCGACGTCAAGCAACAGAAGCTCACGGCCTAGCTTCTCGGCGATCGACTCCATCGAGTGGTTCCAAATCAATCCGCCTGAGCCCGCGAGCGCACCCAGATCCGACCGACCTCCAAGGTCACCCAGAAGTCGTTGGAAATCCCCAATATTAAAGCTCTGAGGTGCGGCTTGTCCCATGCATTGGATGAACCAAGCACTGGCGGTGCGAGCGGTAGAGCGCGCCTTTCGCGAAGCCCAGATTGCATCGCCAAGCACACGCTCGTCGTGATGCATGGCTCTCACCTGAGTCGTGATGTCGGCTTCTGAAAGCTGAGGGTCATGGACGGCTTGATCCACTTGCGTGACAAGACGTTGGAGTTCTTCGTGATTCACGCATCGCTCGTTAAGTCGTGGCAGCCAGAATGCACGATATCTCTCGGCGGCGCGAACGCCCGCAGCCTAAGGGATGATGATTCGACCCGGAGCACCCTCGCTGCCCACGGCTCCATGACACGAATTGCAGTCGACATTGGTTTGCGCGGTCAACATCGGAAGCTCGGATCCATCTGGTCCGCGGACCAGCGCGGTGTAAGGCGCGACCACCTTGGAACCTTCGGACATGAAGTTGCCCGCCGAGTTCGATGTCGCCTTGTGAACGGTGCCGTTGGCGTCGGTAATTTCGATGGTGTACCCGTCGATTCCGTAACAGTTGTCCTTCTGCGAAATACCTTCGTAGACGGTGCCTGCGAACTTGAAGATCGGGCCCTCATCACTTCTGTGGCAGGCGTTGCAGGCCTGTCCGGGATTCATGTCCCGCGAACCACTGTTGCCGCCAATCCACTGTTCAGTAGAGAGGCATTCGTCGGCAGACACCGATTGAGAATCGTCGCCGCATCCAGTGACAACAAAGGCTCCTGTAAGGAGAGCCAAACACAGATTGCGATAATACATGTACATCCTGTCTGGAGAAAAATCAGCACCGTCCAAGACATTAGAGGGCGATATGGTCAGACAGATTCGAATAAATGCCGATATTTTTCAAATGAGGATGTTTTGTTAGGGGATCATGATTCGGCCAGGAGCGCCTTGGCTGCCAACCGCTCCATGACACGAATTGCAGTCGACGCTGGTTTGCGCCGTCAGCATCGGGAGTTCGGAGCCGTCGGGCCCGCGGACCAAGGCAGTGTACGGCGTGGCGACTTTTGACCCTTGCGACATGAAGTTGCCCGCTGCATTTGACGTTGCCTTGTGGACAGCGCCGTTGGCGTCGGTGATTTCGATCGTGTACCCGTCGATTCCGAAACAGTTGTTCTTTTGCGATAGATCTTCGTAAACCGTGCCCGCAAATCTGTAGTTCGGGCCGCCATTACCGGCATGGCAGGCGTTGCAGGCTTGCCCAGGATTCATGTCCTGTGAACCACTGTTGCCGCCCGTCCACTTTTCGGTGGAGAGGCACTCGGCTGCTGATACAGACGTTGAATCGTTGACGCAGCCGCCGATCACAGTTGCTGTGACCACCAGCGCTAACCACAAATCCCGATGTTTCATACTGCTTCCAATTTTTGGAGAAACGACATCCTGCAGGAGTTCAACAAATCGAATGGCGATTTGGATTCCGAAGGGCAGGATTTTCAATGAACTTGATGTCGTCAGGTCAGCGTGAGGAAGCCAACAAGCGCTGCAAAGACCAGCAGCACCACCACGATCGCGGTGAATAATGAGAAGGGCGCACGGCTTTGTTCTTGGAGGTCAAACTCTTCGATTTCGAACTCCATGCTCTCGGCGATCTCGACGCTTGATTTGAAGAACGAGTCGGCCTGCTCATTTTCGAGTTCGTTCGAAAAACTCGCGTTTCTAAGCATCTCCAGGCTCTGTTCGTCTGCCGGACGAATGGTTTCAAAGCGTTGCATGTCGACCGAATCCTTCAAGGCGTCGGAGACCTCAATCTTCGAATCCTCAACCACGGCCTCACGCGACTCAGAAGACTCGCTCAAGCCAGAGATCGGAGCAGGCAATTTAAAACTTGGAGCCCTCGGCGGTGGCTTGAAGTCTGCTGGAGCGATTTTTGGGGCCTGGATTTTTGGCAGGTCCAGTTTCGGCAGCGACGGCAGGTCGCCTGAGGACGCATGCTCGGCAACCTGCGCGGTCACGGGAAGCTCCGGCACAGAGGGTGGGTCGAGCAAAGAATCGAAAACCTCAGAGTCGATCAGGCCGGCCAGAATATCGGCTGAGGCGTCGGAATCGGTATCAAGCGTGGGCACCGGGGTGTGTCGCGGGGTGGCCTGGCCAAGATCGATTTCGGCGCTGTCAGGCGTCTTTGTCAGCATTCCCGAATCGAGCAGTTCCATCGATTCGTCGATGGGGAGCGCGCTTCGTACCTGTTCGAGCCCCATGTACGGTGTTTGACGCAAATCTTCGGGTTCTGGCGAGTCCAAAGTTTGAGCCATACGACCCACGATCAAGCCGCTCGGTTTTTCGACATTGAATGGCTTATCAGGCAGCGTGACCGCTTCGTTCGGCCCCCCCTTTTGGAGATGAAATCCAGGCCCTTCTTTAACGGCGGCCTCGATTTTACGTTTCCGATTTTTTGACCGATCAAAGATCCGCGCCTGCGGAATGATCGTTTTGAGCAGTTCGGCTGCGGGGCGCAAGCGTTTGGCCAACCCGGTCAGAGGCTGCTCGGTCTGAATATCTGCATCGGTGTACTGTTTCAGGTCGATGGGGCTCTTGCACTTTGGACAAGGCACGACCTTCGTTGGAATCCGCCCACGTTTGAGCTTCATCTTGAAAGAGGTGTTGCACCCGGTGCAACGCACTTGCAGTGAAGGCGTATCCTGACTCATTGCACTTCAGAAAAATTGGGAAGGGTTTTGGGGAACGATACCACTACAATTTCGTGGGCACAATTTACCGGTGGACTAACCGCAGGAGCCATCGTTTCCGCAACGTTTTGAACCGTTCGTGCGAGAGCAGCGTTGGCCGACGCAATCGGAGTCGGCACAGTCTGCCATGCCGTCCCCGTCGTTGTCGGCCTCGTCGCGGCATTCTGTTTCAATGCACTCACCACTGGCGCAGCCCGTCCCAAAAACACAGCTTCCGCAATACACATCGCGGGTCTCCAGACAATTATCATCGCCTCGTGCCGTTCCGCATTCGACCGCGATTCTTGCGCAAAGCGCCTCGGTACTTTCGGGAACACAACTCATGTCTTCGGGTAAATCCGGGGCTGCGTCCATCATTTGGGTCGCCGTGTTTCCACCGTCCCCACTGGAATGATTGCCGGAATCGCTATTTGTATTGCCCGAATCCGTGATCGTGACCCCGGTGTCGGTCTGCGCGGCAAACTTAAACTCCGCGGAATCTCCTGCCGGAATACACGCGCCGAGCATCAGGCTCATCGACAATAAAAAACGCATCATTAGAAGTGCCCCGAGAAGGTCACGCCGCCCGATGAGGGCGCGGCGGAAGTGTCCGCGGGTTCATTATACAGAAACCAGACTCCAATGCCCGTCGTTGTGGCACCGATCGCGTAGAGGGTCGGTACAAGCCAGCGTGCGGTGTCCAACGAATCCGCGAGGTCATCGTATCGAGCTCTGTCGGTGCCTTGATTCGCCGCATTGTCGTACTCTGACGCATAATAGGTCGCGGCGATAATATGGTAGACAATCGCCGAGGTTAATATGACCGCGCCCGTGCCTGCCACAACCGCTGGCCACGAAGCCGCGGACTCCGTTGGGGTAGGCTCAACCTTGGCCCGTCGCCTGATTTCCTGATTATATTCGTCTCGGATTTGCGCGATTTCTAGCCGAGCAAGCTTGATATTTTCCCTGGGGACGGCCGTCTCCGCGAATTCTTCCGCCTCGACCAGAAAGTTCTCGGCGAGGTTGAAGTCGCGGGCGTTTGCGGCCTCGCGAGCGTAGGTAACTCGGCAATTGGCCAAGATCGACTTCATCTCGGATCGCGTTTCTTTATCCGCCGCGCCCGAATCGAGGTAGCTGGCGCTGGCCTCGCTGGCCTCTTTGCATTTATCGGCTTTGAACCATGCGATGGCTTCGTTTTTTCGGAGGGTTGGGTCCGAATCGATATTCCATGCCTCAAAGAATTTCTTGGCTGCCAACTCGTAGTTGCCCGCCTCGAACGCCGTGATCCCTTCGTCGTTGAGTTGTTGGACCAAGCCTCGCTTTTTCTTGGCGAATGCTGTGCCCGAAGACAAGCAGACCATGAGTATCACGATGATGATGTGGCGCATTCCGACTCAATTAAAGGGAGAGTTTCAGTTCTCTTAGCTTATCCGACTTTTCGGGTTTTGGCTTCTTTTCACGCACCATTACTTCTTTGATCCGGATCTGATTTTTTACCGAATTACTCGCCGTGACCCCGATTGCCTTGGCTCGGTGGACGGTTTCGTGAGCATTTTCTTGGGCAGCCGAAGGGCTGACTTCTTCGATCGGCTCCTCCACCGGCGTCGGCGTCGTGTCGACCGCGGCAGCCGCTGGCGTGGTTTCGATTTCTGACGAGTCGGGGCGCAACGTAAAGAACCCGACAAGAGCCACAACCACCAGCAGAAAAATAGCGATCAAAGCGGGAATCAAGAACGACTTCGGTCGAGCCAGAGGTTCGTCGTCCTCTTGGTCTTCGAAGCCGACTTCCTCAAATTGAAATTCCTCGTTCTCCCAGCCTTCCCGCGCGAACTCCATCGAGACATTGGCTCTCAGAGCATCGACCACTTCGCGTGCGGTGGGGCGGCTCTCAGGAGATTTGGACAACATTCGAGCCACGAGCCGACGGAAATCCCCAGGCACCTCCGGGTTTTCGAATTCGGGCACAGGTGCCCCGATGTGTTTTTCGAAAACTTCAGCGCGGGATTCGCCATCAAAGGGCACGTGATTTTCAAGCAGTTCAAAAAGCATCACTCCCAGGGAGTAGATGTCTGAAGCTGGCGTCAACGCGCCAATCCCGCCGCATTGCTCCGGGCTCATGTAGATTGGAGTTCCGTGGATCACTGCCTCTTCTTCAGGCGCTTTCATCCCAGGAATCGGTGGAGGCAAACGGCCAGGAGCGCGTGTTGTGTTGTCGAACATATGCGCGAGCCCAAAGTCCAGAACCTTGGCGCTTTCCCAGCGTTGATCCTCGCTGACCAACATGATGTTTTCAGGTTTGAGATCCCGATGGAGGATCCCATTAGAGTGTGCGTGGTTCAGTGCTCGCGCGATGTCGATCGCCAGATGGGTGACAAAATCAACGGGAACATGGTCCATCATGCGTTCGGACAGAACTTCACCGTCGACGTATTCGGTGACCATGAAATACGTGTCGGCCGCTTCCCAATACCCAAAGTCGTGCAAAGTCAGGCAATTACGATGGTTCATCTTCGCGATTGCGCGCGCTTCGGTCTCGAAATGGCGGTGGAAATTGGGGTCGTCGGATTCATGCAGAAGTTTGATGGCCACAACGCGGTCAACGGCCAGTTGGGTTGCCGCGTACACCACTCCGCTCGCGCCCGTGCCAAGCACACGCAACAAGCGATACCTTCCGTCGACCGTCTCCCCAATTCTGTCTTCGCCCAATTCGTCCATTCAACCCTCTTGGCCGCACTTTAACCGCGGGGAGGGTATCGAGTCCAGTTTGCCGCCCATCACCAGTATTACGGCGCAACATAAGCCGAATTCGGACTAACGCAGGCCCAATGCCGCGATTTTCCGGATTAAAGTGGTGCGTCCGATTCCGAGGATCTTGGCGCATTCGGTCCGGTTCCCGTCATGTCGCCTCAACAGAAACTCGATGTACCGGCGCTCCAGTTGCTCCATCGTCGGTTCATCGGCAAAAACGGCTGATTTTTGTTTCGAAGTGCCCAGCTGCAGATCTTCGACGCCCAGGATGTCTTCATCACAAAAGATCACCGCCGATTCGATCACGTGTTCCAGCTCGCGAACATTGCCGGGCCAAGCGTGTGCACGGATGGCTACGATGGCTTCCTTGGTGATGGCGTTCACCTCGCGTCCATGCCGTTTTGCGGTTGTGGCGATGAAGTGATCCACAAGCTCGACGATGTCTTCTCGCACCCTTAACGGTGGCACATCGAGCACGACGACTTTCAATCGCCAGTAAAGGTCTTCACGAAATCTGCCTTCTTCGACCATGGCCTCAAGATCCCGATTGGTCGCGGCGACGATTCGAATGTCGGCGTCACGGCGCTTATGTCCGCCAACCCTAGCGTAGGTGCGGTTCTGCAAGACGGTCAGTAGTTTTCCTTGAAGTGAAAGCGGCAGATCTCCGATCTCGTCAAAAAATAGCGTGCCGCCGTGGGCTGCGGCCACCTTCCCGTCGGCCGACTGGTCGGCGCCGGTGTACGCTCCCTTTTCATGTCCAAAGAGCTCATTTTCCATCAACCCTTCGGGCAAGGTGGTGCAGTCGACCACCACAAAGGGTTTATCCGCTCGCCGCGAATTATGATGGACGGCTCGAGCCAGAAGGGTTTTCCCGGTGCCGGATTCTCCACGCAAAAGGACCGTGGCGTCGGTTGGAGCCGCCTTGCGCACCGATTTGAACACGTCGCGCATGGTGTCGCCGCTGCCCAAAATTCGGTTAAAATGCTCACCGAGGTCGAGGTCGCTGGCGGTGGTCGTCTGCCTGGGCAGGGTGGTCTCTTTGAGCAGCAACGACGCCTGAGCCGTCAGTTGGCTCATCGAAAATTCGTCTTCGGCCGTGAAATAGCCGCCGCGCTTGTTCAGGAATTGCACCACGCCGATCACGCGATCTTCGTCCATGAGCGGGCCAGCCAGCATCGTGCGCGTTTCGTAGCCGGTCTCCTTGTCTACACCTCGCCAGATCGAAATATGGTCTTGGGAAAAAGGTACGTTGATGGTCTTGCCCGAGCGCGCCACATAACCCGCAATGCCCTCGGCGATGGGAACGCGAATCTGAGCAATCTCAGGGAAATGTCCGGCGACGCTGATCAGCTCTTGATGCTGATGGTCGAGCCAAAACACCGTTGCTCGGTCCGCGTCCAGCGCACGGGCCATGGCCTCGATGATGCTTTTAAGCAGGAGGTCGGCGCTGACCTCCTTTCGCACGAGCTCCCCAAGCGTTGTCAGTAGAAGGTCTTTCATGCCCGGATGCATCGTGGTTTGGGGTGGCGAAAATTCAGCATGAGTCATCGTACGAACCTCTGGCTGCGGCGCAAGTCAGACTGCGAGTCGTTGGGGTTGGGCTGTGATCTCCACCTCCATCCCGTCGAATCCATTATCGACCAGAAGGTCTCTCCCCGCGTATTGCCTGGCGATCGCGAGTTTTTCGTCGAGCCGTTGGTCGTCATGTGCGGGGTCATGATGGGTCAAAATTAGGCGCTCGACGCCTGCCTCCAAGGCGAGCTGCACCGCGTCAATTGGCGTGGAATGCCCCCATCCGCGTTTCATCGCGTACTCATCGGGGAAATATTGGGCATCCATGACCAACACCTGGGCGCCTTGGGCCAGCTCGACAAGGGCGTTCCTTCCCCCTTTTTGCACTTCACAATCACCGCTGAAAACCAGACTTGCGCCATGATGGTCCAGTCGCCATGCGGTACTTCCGCTGGGATGGCACATTTCGGCGGCCCGCAACTTGAGGTCTCCAAGCTGAAATTTCGCGGTATTTGCGACCTCGTGAAAGGCCAGCTTTGCAGGCACGACATCGAGGGTCACAGGAAAGGTGGGCACCTTCATTTGCTCGCGCAACACGGCCTCTAGGCTTTGGCCGTCGCGGCGAACGGCATAAAAGTCGATGAGGTTCTTGGGGTTGAAAAGGGACGAGAAAAACGGAAACCCTTGAATATGGTCCCAATGCAGATGACTCTGAAGGGCCACACATCGTCCCAGATTAAATCGTTTTCTACCCAATTCGACCGCCCCAGAGCCAAAATCGATCATGGCACGTTCCGGGGTTTGTAGGTCTGGGCTCTTGAGTGTGATTTCGAGGCACGTCGTAGCGCCGCCGTGCCGAATATAGGCCGGCCCGCCCACCGGAATGCTGCCGCGTGTACCCCATAACTTCAATTTCATAGCGCCTCCTCTCCTGTTGATATTTGTGAAGAAGAGCAAAAGAAGTGCCGAGGATTGGACTTTATTAAGCGTTTGAAATGTTTAGTGTATGCGTCTTTAGCTGGGGCGAAGGTGTGTCGGATTGAGACACCGCCTGAGTCAAAATGAAACACCTGACGAGCCGTGTTGTGATTCGGTGCGCGGGCAACCTGCCCGCATGGCCTCTGGAATTGGAAAGCACGGAGCGCTGGTTTGACATTCGCGATTCGATTCGCCTATCAATTGGCGGATCAAAACACACTGGGGCGTGTCCCCATTTTCCGATGAGTCAACATGGATCTGAGCAAGGCAAAATACCTTGTGCCCAACGCTTTAACGCTGGGCAGCATCTACTGCGGTATCTCAAGTATTCATCTTTCGACCACCGCTCAAAACCCTTCGGACATGATGATGGCCGCCTGGTTCATCGTGATTGCGATGGTCTGTGACGGGATGGACGGGCGTGTCGCGCGCATGACCAAATCCGAGAGCGAATTCGGCGTCCAGCTCGATAGCCTGGCCGATCTTGTGAGCTTCGGCGTGGCACCGGGCTTTTTGCTCTTCAACTGGGGGATGCAACCTCTTGGTCGCATGGGCCTGTTCTTTGCGTTTGTTTTTGCGGGATGCACGGCGTTGCGCTTGGCCCGCTTCAACGTGATGGCGGCGAATCATGCCGGCGTGATGAAGTATTTCTTGGGTTTGCCTTCGCCGTTGGCGGCAGGTGCTGTGGTTTCGGTGGTGTTGGCCCACGTGTCGATGACCGGCGAAATGACAACGCTTGCTTCAGGCAGTGTGGCTGCGCTCGGAACGCTTTTGGGTGGGTTGATGGTCAGCAATGTTCGCTACCGAACCTTCAAAGATGTGAATTTTCGTGGGCGCGCTGGTCTTATAGCTATCGGTCTGATATTCGCCAGCGCCGCTGTGGGTATGGCGTTTAAGCCAGGTGTGGCGTTCGTGGTGCTGATGATGCTTTACATCGCCATCGGCATCATCGGTGGTGTAGTGAGCTGGAGTCGTGCAATCCTTGGCGAAGACGCTGAGGATTTTGAAGAAATTGAGGAGTTCGTCCAAGACGAGGATTGAGCCGTTACCCCCATTTTGTAGTTTCATGGACATATGGCAAAAGCAGTATCGTCGCACACTGATTCAGTCTGCGATTTCCGGTCTTCTATTCAGCATCAGCCTGATTATTGGCGTGGTGGGTGTGCTCACAAAAAATGAAACGATCGTCTTTTGGCTACCCGTCCCGGTCATCCTTGCGGTCTTGATGGTACCGCGAGCAAGTGTGCCTCGTTGTACCCCCAGCATTGAGCTTGAACGCGATTTGTATGCACGCCTGACACGTATGAAGACATGGCTGTCTTATCTACGTGTGAGTTATCTTTTTATTACGATTTTTGTCCTCTTTGGACTCCCTCGATTGGTCTTTGCATGAAACACCTTGCCTGGTTGACGGCGCTTCTTTTTGTTGTTGGATGTTCGAGCGACGTGGCCCAAAAGGTCAATTGCACCTCGGCCGACACGCTCAATCTCATCACCATGTGTGCCTCGCCGGATTCGGCAGATTTGGCGGTCTACAACGCCGAGGCTCAAAAGGCCGAACGCACCGGCGACGAGTCTTATAATCCCGTGCCACTGGGTGATTCGCCTCGCCTTGGACCCGATGATGCGGTCGTCACAATCGTGATGTTCACGGATTTGCAGTGTCCTTATTGCGCGAAAGCTCATTTGGTTGTGAAGGAAGTGATGGAAGAAAACGACGACTTGCGAGTCGTGTTTAAACACTTCCCGCTGCCTATGCACCGAGCCGCGATCCCGATGGCGATTGCTGCGCTGACGGCAGGATCACAAGGCAAATTTTGGGAGTACGTCGACCTTGCGTTTGCAGGGCAACAAGACATCGACCCACCGAAGCTCAAGAAATTTGCAGAAGATCTTGGGTTGGACACGGCAAAATTCACCGAAGAATTTGGAACCGAAGCTCAAATCGCGTTGATCCAGGCTGACGTTGATCTTGGTCGATTGCTGGGCGTGACCGGCACGCCGTCGATGTTCGTCAACGGTGTGCGCGTCGAGGGATTTTCGAGCAAAGAAGACCTTCAGGACCTGATCAATGAGCAGCGCGAACTCGTGGAGCGTTTGCGTGAAGCCGGCGTGGACAAAAACGACATGTACTGGCGAACGGTGGCTTTGAACTACGAAGCTCCCCTCCCTGTCGAAGCCGTCGAAGACATGCCTGAGCCCGAGGTCGAGGCGTTGGTAGAAAACGTGGACATCGCTGGAGCCCCAACACGTGGCGCAAAGGCCGACGATGCCTTGGTGACGGTGGTGACTTTCACCGATTTTGAATGCCCATTTTGTGGTCGTGCCGAAGAAACGTGGACGGAGCTCCGAGCCAAATATCCAAAAGTTCGTTTTGTGTTCCGACATTTCCCGCTGCCATTCCACCAAAACGCCATGCCTGCCGCTGTGGCGAGCTTGGTCGCTCTTGAAGCTGGAAAGTTCTGGGAATATCACGACTTGCTCTTCGCCCATCAGAAAGAGCTCACGGCCGATAATCTGGCGGCTTACGCGAAGCAGGTTGGGGTCAACGAAGCTCTGGTCAAAGAGGCGCTGGCGACCGACGACTTCAACATGCCGGTGCTGGCCGATATGGCGATGGGCACAGAAATCGGTGTCCGCGGAACCCCCGCGTTTTTCATCAATGGCATCAGGATGAGCGGTGCTCAGCCGATCGAGGAATTCGCTTCGGTGTTGGATCAGCAGATCGAACTTGCCACCAAGCTTCAGGCGGAATCCAAGCTTAAGGGCGACGACCTCTATCAGGCGTTGATTGAAGCCAACCGGGCTATCCTTGACGCGCCGGTCGAGTGACCCGTTTCTGGGCCATTCTCTTGGTCACCGGCTGTGCCGGGTCTTTCGACATCAACAAGGTCCCGCCGGCGTCTCCGCCGCGGGAATCCTTTGGCCCCTGGCAGATAAAAGCCAAGGCTGATGTCCGACTCACGACCCCGCAAAGAGGCCCAGGGGCCGCAGCAGCGTGGCTCTTTTTGCACGCTTACCAACACACTTTAAGCCGGGCGGATGGCCAGACCTGTCGTTTTCATCCGACGTGTTCCGGCTTTGCCGTGGATGCCGTGAGCGAGCTTGGTATTTTGGGGCTGCCCTTTGTCTTTGGCCGCCTTGGTCGGCCGCATAATGACGAGTCCTTCTACCCGATGAGCTCCGATCACCAACATCTGGAAGACCCGCTGTCGGCTTACCTGTTTTTCCTGGAAGATGACCGGCCGGATACGATGCGCGATGATCCACGTTTTGGCTGGTATCATCACGTTCACGCCATGCAGGGGCAGAAATGATGGATCTCCGGAAATTCGCGATGGTGTTGGCCTTGTGCCTGCTCTGCGCCACCGGGTTTGCCCAAGAACCCGTTGCGGAATGCCTTCCAGACGAAGCTCCGGCCCCCTTGGAGCCGGCCAAAGATGCGTCGCGGGCGTTGCAGAAGGAATTGGGCGCCTACGAGTCACAGATCGGTCTGAAGCTCTATGACGAAGGCGACGATTACCGCGCCGTGACCGCCTTGAAACGGTTTCGGATTCTGGATCCTCAGGCCGGCGAGTTTGTGGGGTCGTTGATCATCGGCGAGATCTACCGACGGAATGATCAGGCCGAATTGGCCGCGCCCGAGTTCGACCGTGCCGCTCACGCCGCGCCGAACTTGGATGCGAAGATTTGGTCGTCGATCCTGAGTGCGAACCAGCTCTGCATTCCGCTCTCGTACTACATGCTTTGCACCAAACAATTGCGTGAATTCCAGAAGCTGGAGCTAAGCCGCGACCAACGCCAATTGGTCGATTATCAGGTGCTCTACACCGATGTCGTCTTGCGGCAGAAAATCGACAAAAAACGAGCCCTTGGGTTTAGCGATGCCGAGATGGCCAAACATGCAAAGGGCCTGATTCAGCGCCATTTTGAGTTCGATGATTTGCCCACCAAATCCCCGTTGGCTGCTGGACTTTTGTCGGGCGTTTTGCCTGGGGCAGGCCAGGTCTACAACGGCCGCCCCATCGATGGCCTGGTCGGCTTTTTGCTGGTTGCCGCATCCGGCGTGGGCACCTGGTACGCGTACGACAAGCTCGACAGCCTGCCGCTCGCCATCGTCGGCGGCGTCATCACACTTGGCTTCTATTCAGGAACCATCGTGAATGCTGTGGTCGATTCCCATCGCATCAACGCCGACCTCTACCGTGAATTCTTCCAAAAGCTCGAGGTCGACTACTGGCCCGTCGTCGGCTTTGATGTCAAAGACGACACCGTCACCTTCGGCTGGCGTTGGCAGTGAGCGGTGAGCAAGGCAGTGAGCGGTGAGCAGTGAGCAGTTGTGATTGGTGCGCCAGGCTCCAGCCTGGCATTGCGATTGGTCCGCGGGCATCTTGCCCGCATTGCGATTCTACCGCTCACGGCTCACCGCTCGCCGACTAGACCGGAGTGACTGCTCGTTTCTTCAGCGGCCAGTCTTTTTCTTTGGTCGAATAGATGTCGAAGCGTGCAATCAGCTCGTTGCGAAGGTCATCCTTGGCGACAATCTGGTCGACGATGAGCTCACTGGCCAGACGGTAGACATCGATGTCTTCCTTGAATTCGGCGCGCAGTTTCTCGATGTACTCGGGGCGTTGACCTTCGGGCATCGCCTCGATTTTATTGGCGTACACGGCATTCACGGCGGCTTCAGGGCCCATCACCGCAATCATCGCTTCAGGCAGCGCCAACGACGCGTCGGGCTCAAATCCAGGGCCACACATCGCATAAAGTCCAGCACCGTAGGCCTTACGGACCACGACTGAAATTTTAGGAACAGTGGCCTCGGTCACAGCCGAAATCATCTTGGCGCCGTGACGAATGATGCCGTCGCGCTCGACTTTGGTGCCGATCATGAAACCGGGCACGTCGGCCAAAAACAGAATCGGGATATTGAACGCATCGCACAGGTTGATGAACCGTGTGGCCTTGTCGGCCGAGTCCACAAAAAGCACGCCGCCTTTGTAATTGGGCTGGCTGGCGATGATGCCGATGGGCTGACCGTCCAGGCGTGCAAGGCCTGTGAGGAGCTCCTGAGCAAAGAGTTCTTTGATCTGGATGAACTCCGAGTCGTCGACCAGATGGGCGATGACTCTTTTCATGTTGAAGGGTTTGTTCTGGTTGACCGGAATCAACTCGTCGAGCGTCTTCTTTTGAGCCTGTGGAGGCTTCGGGGCCTCAAATGGCGCTTCTTCGTGGCAATTTGATGGGAAGAAAGTCAGGTACTTCTTGCACCACTCGATGGCTTCGGTCTCGCTTTCTACAAGCACGTCCCCACAGCCTGAAACGCGGCAATGCATGTCTGCGCCGCCCATTTCTTCCAACGTGACCTTTTCGCCGATGACCATCTCGGCCATACGCGGCGAGCCCAGGTACATCGAAGCATTGCCTTTGACCATCACCACGACGTCGCAAAACGCGGGGATATAGGCTCCGCCGGCTGCCGAAGGGCCAAAAAGCAGACAAATCTGAGGAACAAATCCGCTCAGACGCACCTGATTATTGAAGATCTTTCCGGCGCCGCGACGGCCTGGGAACATCTCGATCTGGTCGGTGATGCGCGCGCCTGCCGAGTCTACGAGGTAAACCAAAGGCAGTTTAAGGCGCTCCGCGGTTTCCTGGATTCGAATGATCTTTTCGACCGTTCGCCAACCCCAAGAACCTGCTTTGACCGTCGAGTCGTTGGCCATCACAGCCACGCGCCGCCCGTCGATGCTTCCAATGCCAGTGACGACGCCGTCTGAGGGCAAATCGCCAGCGAGGTTATTGGCGTGCTTGCCGTCCTCGATTTCTAAGCCGTTATCAAATAACAGGTTCAGGCGTTCCCGACAGAACATCTTGCCGGCTTCGCTGTTCTTTGCGTGGTATTTCTCTTTACCACCTGCCTCGGCAGTGGCTGTCTTTTCGGCAAGCTGAACATCTAGGAACGAAACGTCTTCACTCATTGCATCTCCTCTCGAAAAATCGTGCGTAACATACCGCGGGCTATGGCGACTACAACCCTCGGTTCAGACCTTCGATTCTGCCCGGTTGTAAAACCGAGCGAAGAACTGCAAAATGCAGCCTCCTCTGGAGGTATTAGATGCAGGAATTGCGTGGCGCAGACGTCGAAGAGGCGTCGGTATTGGATTATATTGCGGTCCTAGTTCTCATCCCGATCACGATATTCGGAATGTATTCGTCCTTTCTGGTTTTTGGGGGCCTCTTTGGAACCGTCCTGGAAACCGAGGGCGCCATCCGTTTTTGGGGAGCTGTTGGCTTATCGTCAGTGTTGCCGTTTGTCGTAGCGGCGAGCGCATTTACTCAGCATAGTGCTCCTTTGTTTTCACAGCGTTTGCAGAGGCTTCTTTCGATCATTTTGGCATTAAGTGTTGGGTCGGCCGTATTGGTCGGCATCTTCCTGACCGCCAAAGTGGTCGATCCCATGCACACGGACCCCAATTGGTTCATGGCCAATCGCGACTCGAATGTCGGATTGGCAGGAAAGAACCGAATTTACTCCGCGAAGTTGGCGGGGGGGATCGAAACCATTGCTGACAAGGCTGGTTTCTACCACAAGCCACGATGAACATAAGCCCGTCAGGGTGTTTGCGGACGAATCGGTCTTAGGACCACATGAGAGGGACTTCATGGTTAGCCAACGTGCTTTGACAATCATCGCTTCGGCCGGTGTCGCAGCTGTTTTTATCATCGGTTTTCTCTTTCTGATCGGAAGCTCTGGTCTTCCCGAGAGCGTGAAGCAGGTGGTGTACATCATGCTTGGGATGGGCCTTCTTTTTGGGTTTTCTGAGCTCCAAAAACTGACCTCAGTCCGGCCCTATGTCGCCCAGTCGCAGCCGGTGATCGAGACCAGTGTTCACAGGTCTGAACCCACCACGCCGCCGACAAGCCGCACAAGTCCTCCGCCAAGCCTGCCAACTGCTGCTCGACAAGGTGGCTCGATGGTTCGGGCTCAATTGCCTGGCGTCGTTCTTCAGAACGTCAAATTGCAGGGAATCACGCTGGATGAGGCCAATTTCGAGGGCGCAGACCTTTCGGGCTCAAACCTTTCCGAATCAAGCCTGCATCGCGCGAATTTTGATGAAGCAAACCTTGATGAAGCCGTGCTGTCACAGGCATCCTTTGTTGGGGCGAACCTGAATAAGGCGAGCCTGACCTCGGCCGTGGCTGATGGAACGGACTTCTCGAGCGCAAATCTGGTCGAGGCTGTCTTGGCAGACGCCAACCTGAAGAACGCGAAATTTACGGGCGCAAATTTGGACCATGCCGTTTTGGCGGGAGCCGAGCTTCGTGACGCCGATTTTGGCGGCGCCCGCATGAAAGAAGTCGATGCCGCCGGCGTGGCGGCTCATGGTGCGCGCTTCGACCGAATCGTGGCTCCGGGCGCGAAATTTGCCGGAATCTTGGCCGAAAAGTCCTCTTGGAAAGGCGCGCGTCTGGAGTCAGCGTCGCTTCAAAACGCCAACTTGGTCGAAGCGGATTTGAGTGGAGCCATGCTCAAGGGCGCAGAGATGGCCGAGACCAACATGGTTGGCGGGCGCGCCGCAGGAGCTGATTTTACCGGGGCTGACCTTACGGGACTGGTTGCGACTCGGGCCGACTTCACGGAAGCCAATTTTTCGGGAGCAAAACTTCATCGGGCAGATTTTGAGAGTTCAGACCTGACCCGCGCCAACATGACCGGCCAGGACCTACGCAATACCGTGCTCGCCTCAGCCAAACTGCTCCGCGCAGTGTTGAAAGACGCGAACCTGCACGGGCTCAAGCTTTCGGGAGCCGTACTTAACGAAGCCGACCTTCGCGGTGCCGCGCTCGGTGGGGCCGATTTGAGCGAGGCTCAGCTTGATAAGGCGCTGCTTGAGCGTGCCCAACTCGATAATACGAACTTTCGTGGTGCCATGATGCGCGGTGTGGACCTTCGTGGTGCCCAAATTACCGGGGCCAACCTCGATCAAGCCAAGATATCGGGCGCAGATTTTACCGGTTCCCGAATTCAAGGGGCGACAATGGAGCAGGCCGACCTGCAAAAATCGACCTTCGACGGCGTTCATTTCGAGGACGTAAGCCTCAAAGAGGCTGCGGTGGCGCAGGCGAGCTTTAGGAATGTGAAGTTCACACGGGTGAACTTAAGGGATGTGGATTTGACTCATGCCCGCTTGGATGGCGCAAAATTCGAGACGTGCGAGTACGACTTGCTTACACGATGGCCCGAGAACTTCACGCAGCCAAAAAATGCCGCCGACGAGGAACTCGACGCGATGCCGCGAACGAGTTTCAGCGAACAATCTTCGTTGACCGATATCAGTGAGCTCGCGGCGATGTCCGGGCTGGACTTGGCGTCGAAAAAGGCCAACACGGCGATGGCCGGCGCCGTCAGTATGCCCTCGTCAAAGAAAGATAAAGACGGTGAGAGCCAGTCCGAATCGCCCAAAACCGATCCCCCCCGAAACGGAGGCCTGACGCTGCCGCAGGTGGGTAAAAAGACCGAAATCGGCATCGGCGTTCCGGCCTCGCTTGCAAGACTTCCGTCGCTGCGTATTCCCAAGCCAGGCGATTCGGAGGCGACTCTGGACGAGCCGTCACAGGCCCGTCTGGTCCCAAATCGCCAACGTGAAAGCACGGTTGAACTTTCGGCCGAAGATCTTGCCATCGTGGCCCCTCCAGCCGCTGCCCCCACGGAAAAGACCCTTGTTGAGCTTCCCGCCGGCATGACAGCGACCGAATCGCACGCCGAGGAACCGGACGAGTCTGAGACGCCTGAAGATTAATCACGAGGACAGCGCCAGGAGGCTTCATGGGCTTGCACGACGTTAAACCAGCAGATCCCGAGGAACTGCGCCGATTCATGAAGTTATTGCTTCGAGACGTTCGTGCACTCGAAAAAATGCTCGACGAAGGCACCATGGAAACCGGCGTCCGACGAATCGGTGCCGAGCAGGAAGTGTTCCTTGTCGATGCTGCATTCCAGGCCGCGCCGCTGGCCATGGAGGTCCTCGACCGACTCAAAGGTGATGAACATTTCACCACCGAACTCGGGCTTTTTAATATCGAATGTAATTTGGACCCGCGCACCTTTGGCGGGAGCTGTCTTAGCGATTTAGAAAAACAGCTGAATTTTCTGGTGAACAAAGCTAGGGGCGCGGCGCAGGAAGTTGGCGCGCAGATTGTCCTCACCGGCATTCTTCCGACGTTGAAGGTCGCTGACCTCACCCTTAAAAACATGACTCCCAATCCCCGGTACTTTGCGTTGAACGACGCTCTGAACCGCATGCGTGGCGGAGAATACTCGTTCCATATCAAAGGTGCGGACGAGTTCATTGGGCATCACGACAACGTGATGTTGGAAGCCTGCAATACCAGCTTTCAGGTGCATTTTCAGGCGGACCCAGACGAGTTCGCGAAGCTTTATAATATCGCGCAAGCCGTTGCTGCACCTGCCCTTGCGGTGGCGTGCAACAGTCCACTTCTGTTTGGAAAACGCCTCTGGAGAGAAACCCGAATCGCGCTCTTTCAGCAATCGGTGGACACCCGGACAGCGGGAACCCAACTTCGCGAGCGTCACCCGCGCGTGAGTTTTGGCCACCGTTGGCTTGATGATTCGGTGCTCGAGATTTTTCACGACGATATCGCGCGTTTTCGAGTCCTGATTAACACCGAAATTGAAGAAGACCCCTTTGAGGCACTCGCCGAAGGCAGAGCGCCAAGCCTCAAAGCGCTGCGCACGCATAATGGCACCATCTATCGTTGGAACCGCGCCTGTTACGGGATTTCGGACGGCAAGCCGCATTTGCGCATCGAAAATAGAATCATGCCTTCAGGCCCCACAACCGTCGATGAAGTGGCCAACGCCGCGTTTTGGTTTGGTTTGATGACCTCAGTGTCGAACGAACATCCCGACATCCGACAAAACATGGATTTTGACGATGCCAAATCAAATTTCCTGGCGGTTGCACGCCAAGGTTTGGCGGCGCAGATCAAGTGGACAGACGGCGTGGTTGCACCGGCTGGTGAGCTGATTCGGCACCGGCTCTTGCCCGCAGCACGCCTTGGGCTGATTGAGCGTGGGGTTGATTCCGCAGACGTCGACCGCTACCTGGATATCATCGAAGAGAGAGTCACCACGGGCCGCACCGGCGCGATGTGGATGATCGACTCGTTTCAGGGCATGACGGGCAAGCGTTCAATTCCCGAACGGCTCTCAGCACTCACGGCAGCCACCATCACCCGGCAACAAACCGGAGATCCGGTTCATACTTGGCCTTTGGTCGAGCCCGGTGAGGGCGCGTCTTGGAGGGATAATTTTGGTCGTGTCGAGCAGTTCATGACGACCGACCTGGTCACGGTCGTGGAAAGCGAGCCCATTGAGCTCGTGGTTTCAGTGATGGACTGGCATCAGGTTCGCCATATCCCCGTGGAAGACACGGACGAGAACCTGGTGGGCCTGCTGACCTACCTGACCGTGGTTCGCTTCATGAACCGAAACGAGGGGTCAATGGACGCTCCTGTTTCGGACATCATGGTTCGGGAATTGGTGACGGTGTCTCCTGAGACTCCGACCATCGAGGCTGTCCGTATGATGCGGGAGCGAAAGGTCTCTTGTCTGCCGGTTGTGCGGGCTGGCAAGATCGTCGGCCTTATTACCGAGCGTGATTTTCTTCGAATTTCCGAAGAACTCATGGAAGAGAAACTCGCCTGAGCCGTGGGGCTCAGACTGCTTCGACGTAGCGTTCAAGGGTGGCCCGCATATGAAGTCGTGCTCGATGAAGGCGGCTTTTTACCGCTGGAACCGAGAGGTCCATCGACTCGCCGATTTCTTCCAGACTCATGCCTTCGAATTCTTTGGCCATGAATACCGTTTGGTATTTGGGCTCAAGTTCGTCGATGGCTTCCATGATCTTGGCGCGCAATTCGTTATTCTGGGCGACTTCGTCGGCTCGCATCGGGCGAGGAGCGCGTGTGTCTTCGAAATGCGAAGTAGGGCGTTCTCCTGCGGTCGTCATCGATTCCATCGAGACCTCGCTGCGGCGCTTCTTCTTACGAAGACGCATCAACGAAGTGTTCACGCCGATACGGTAGAGCCAGCTGCCAAGAGCGGCATCGCCCTTGAACGAGTCGAGCTTTCGAAACGCGTTCATGAACGTGTCTTGAACGACGTCTTCGGCTTCGGTCTCATTTTTGACAAAGCGCATCGCCACGCGGAATACAGTCTCACGATGTTCTCGCACGATCGTGTCGAAAGCGTCCAAATCACCGCTGAGCGTGCGTTGCACGAGTGCGGCGTCGTGTGAGTAGTCGGGTATTTCTCTGATTTGCGTGTTCATAGCCATCCTTTGTCAGTCGACATAACTATATACACTTAGCGTGCCAACCTAAGTCGATCTTCGGATGTATTTGATTTGTATGGCTTTGTTGGATCTGTGTCGGCTGAAGGCCGGATTTGACCAGTTTGGATATTTCCGAAATATCCAACTTAAGCATCCAGGTTGGATGTGTTTGGATAGATTGAGTATCCAAATTGGATGTCAGTTGAGCATTTTCTTCAAATCGGCCACTCGGACTTTGAAATTCTCGCGCGCCCGACCGGTCAGAGGCTCACCACGGGTGAAATCAACCTTGAGAGGATTGATATGGGTTCCGTTCAACGTCATCCCATAATGAAGATGAGGGCCCGTCGAACGCCCCGTATTGCCCGACTTGGCGATGACATCGCGTTGATTGACTCGTTTACCGCTTCGAATTCCTGGTTGGATTTTCGAAAGGTGCGCGTAATGCGTCACGTAGCCACCAGAATGCCGGATAGAGACCAGGTTGCCGTTCGCGCCTTTGGCGCCTGCGTAGATGACCACACCGTCTGCTGCCGCAAATACGGTGGTCCCAACAGGGGCACCATAGTCGATCCCGGCGTGCATCTTCATTTTTCCCAACACGGGATGAAAACGTCGCCCGTACTTAGATGTGACTCGGGTCACGGGCAAAGGGCTCTTCAGGAACTGACGTTTCAGGCTGTCACCGTCTGCATCATAAAATGAGCCGGTCTTTTCGTCCGCAAATGCGTAGAACGTGCCCGTTTCCCCCTGGTATTTCGCCGCGAGCAGCTTGCCGTCACGAATCTTCTCGCCGTCGAGATAGACCGCTTCATACACGGCAGAAAACTTGTCGTTTTCATGCGTGTCTTCATTAAAATCGATGGTGTAAACAAAGGTATCGATAAAAGTCTGAGCCAGGTTTGGACTGGCGCCTGCGCTATCAAAGGCACCCCAGAGGCTGCTTTGGATAGAGCCGTTTAACGTCTCGCGTTTGGTCTCAACGGCGACGATTGCTTTTTTTGAGGTGTAAGTGCCGTCGTCGCTACGTGTTGCAACGTAAACGTCTTCCGGACCTGACTCGTATCGGAATTCAAGGACCGAACCCGCAGGGTCGACCGTTGCGCTCCATTGGTCGCCCGGCCGAGCTTTTCTGAAGTCGAAATGTTCACCCACCGAGCTCACCACGGCCTGAATGGACGCCTGTGGAACAGACTTGTTCTGCAGCGCGAGGAAGACCGACTCGTTGGGAGCAAGCTCACCTTTGAGGCTCGCCAGGTTGCCTTCGGTCCAGGTGTTGGGAATGGCCGGCTCGACGACTTCTTCTTCAACGGTCGTTTCAACCGCAAGCGGGTCGGCCTGAACAGGTTCCTCGGCCACCGCAGGCATCGGCTCCACAAGGCGCGCTGCCGACAGAGCGGGTCCTGCCTCGGTTTTCAGGGTCGCGTAGCCGTACGAGGCCGTCGCAACTGCGCCGAGTGTAAAGAGTATTGGGATAAGCGAGCTTCGCTTGCGCTTCCTACGCAGCAAGTCGCTTCGTGACTTGGTTCTAAACATATCCGTCCCCGTGAAACATCCGTGTTTCTTTTGGACCGTTAAGTTCGCGCGAATATGGCTCGGGGTCAAGTTCCCAGCTTGGTGACATCCCGCACTTTGCTCATGCCGATCGGCTTATGGACGCCGTGCAGAGCCCCTAAAAATAAAACCGACCCCTATATATTTCGTAAGTGTTATTAGACCCCGGAACTCTTTTTACCCAAAATCGCCATTCCAATAGAGTTCACATTCGGTTGGAGCATCGGTTCGATTCCAGCCCCGGAAAACCTTTTCGGAAATTTGAATCACTTCAAATATTGCCCTTTTAGAAACAGGTTCAGATTCAATAGTTCTGTAGTCCAAAAAACCAAAAACGTTTGTACTCGAACACAGCTTCCCTTTGGGTGGCAAAATGGCCCGTGTAAGGTCCGAGTCTACATCTGCAGGAAAAAACAGGTAGATCTGGCCGACCGGCCCACATCGAACCGTGTATTCGTCGATACGATAATAACGGCGTTCAGTTCCCATGCTGCAAAGGATTGCGCGACTGGGTGGCCGATCGTGCATTTGTATTCGTACGCTAAATTCCTCGGCATCACGAACAAATAAACCACGTGGCGTATCCATTCGAATCATCAGACTAAGGCCGCATCGTGTCCATGGTCCGCCCCACATATCCAAAAGGCCGTACTTGGAGCCCGCAAACCACCGTATGGGTCCTGAGTGCTCTCCTGGCGGCGATACGTTTTTGGTCAAACACTCGACAAAAGCCGGGTCGAGCTCCGGTTCTGGATTTGTTTTTGGTGGTTGCGCTGCCCCGCAACTCATCATGTTTACTGCGGCACAACCCGTGATGAATCGATACAAATGGTTTTTCGAAACCCGCATAAGGCTATCTTGGCATAACCCGTGATGAATCGACGCATATAATCGACCACACACATACAAGACCTTCCCCGCAATCGTCATCTGTTTCGCAAGGTCCGTTCATATGGCACACACGACGGATACAATGCGGACCATAGGGCGATTGTGCGCAGTCTTCATCGGTATCGCATTCTTTGCCCGAAAAAAGACCGGCCGATTCACTGGGATCTCCGTCATATTCAAATACACAGCCGATATCGTCTGGCACACTGTCATTCCAAATCACACCACAGCCGGTAGACCCATAACAAGCTAGCGGCGGGTCACAACGTTGGCCCCGTGGACAATCCGAATTCTGACGACAAGGGCCATCGTATGCATCAGCCTCGTCCCGCAAGTCTTTCGTGGCGTCGACCGATGCTTCGGTGTCACCGAGATCAGCTTGTGGAGTAGCGGATTAGGAGTCGGAGGAGCAGGCCCCCAAAAAGATGATCAAAGGACCTACGACTTTTATGATAAAACTGCTCAACCTAGTCTCCATGTCGCCAACCCATTTAATCGAAATTAATTCTCAAACAGATCGCCTCTGGAACGGCTTTGTTTGCCCGCCCAATTTACTTGGTGACGAGGTGAGTAGGTTAATTGGGAAATAGAAATAAATCAAAGCAGAGAATGTTATCGGATATCCATCATATAATCCCTCATCGAGGCTGCGTCCCAGTCCCAAACCACATGCCGGAAATACCGGTCACAAATTGCGACTGCCGCCGGCTCACAGCTCACAGCTCCAACTCACAACTCACAACTCACAGCTCACAGCTCACAGCTCACAGCTCACAGCTCACAGCTCACAGCTCACAGCTCACAGCTCACCGCCAACCGCTCACAACTCACAGCTCACAGCTCACAGCTCACAGCTCACCGCTCACCGCCAACCGCTCACCGCTCACCGCCAACCGCTCACCGCTCACTGAAAAGGTGGTTTGATTTCGGAAACGCTCGACAGGTATTCGGGGACCGGGAAACCCTGTTTGGCGCGGAAAGCCGGGTCCCAGAGCTGGCTTTGGTAGCGGCTTCCGTGGTCACAGAGAATCGTCACGATCGTGTGGCCGGGGCCCATGTCCTTGGCCAAGCGCATGGCGCCCGCGATGTTGATGCCGGCGGATCCACCCAGGACGATGCCTTCATCGGCGGCGAGCTCATCCAGAAGAGCCACGGCCTCAGCGTCGGGAATTCTGTAGGCTTTATCGACTGGGGTGCCCGCGACGTTATCAGTGACCCGGCCTTGGCCGATGCCCTGCGTGATCGAGCCGCCCTCGACGTCCAATTCAAGTTCGCCGCGGGTAAAATAGGCGAACATTTTTGCGCCAAAAGGATCAGCGAGCGCGACGGTGATTTTCGGGTTTTTAGATTTTAAATAAATTGCGGTTCCAGACAGGGTTCCGCCTGTGCCAATCGACGCCACAAATCCATCGATATTGCCATCGGTTTGGCGCCAAATCTCGGGACCCGTGCCCTCGATATGGGCTTGTCGATTGGATAGATTATCCCATTGGTTGGCATAAAACGCCCCATTAGGCTCCGTTTTATCCAACTCCTCGGCCAGACGTTGAGCGACGTGGACGTAATTATTGGGATTGGCAAATGGGACGGCTGGGACCTCGACCAATTCAGCGCCAAAAAGCCGCAACATGTCCTTCTTTTCTTGAGTCTGGGTGATGGGAATCACAATCACCACGCGATAACCGCGTGCTTTACCGACCATCGCTAAGCCGATGCCTGTGTTGCCGGCCGTGCCTTCGACGATCGTGCCGCCCGGCTTTAATAATCCGGCTTTTTCAGCACCAAGAATCATGAATTTAGCGGCGCGGTCTTTGACCGACATGCCCGGGTTTAGCCATTCGGCTTTTCCAAGAATTTCGCAGCCGGTGGCAGCTGAGGCGGCGCGCAGTCGAATCAGCGGTGTGTTGCCGATGGCGTCGACGATATCTTTGCGGATTTCCATAAAAGGTCCTTATTGGTCTTCGGTTTGCCTGCGATAGATTTTGGAGCCGGGCGGCACACTTGTCATGAGCCATACGTTGCCACCGATGATCGAATCTGAGCCAACGACGGTGTCTCCACCCAAAATAGTGGTCCCTGCGTAGACGGTCACCCGGTCTTCAAGAGTGGGATGGCGTTTAGCCGGAAGAATACGATTCGCCTCGGGTTTCACGGAGAGTGCTCCCAGCGTCACGCCCTGATAGATCTTGGCGTCGCTGCCAATATGCGTGGTGGCGCCGATCACGACTCCGGTGCCGTGGTCGATGAAACAGCGCTCACCGATCGTTGCACCCGGGTGGATATCGATTCCGGTCCTCGTGTGCGCAAACTCGGACAGAATGCGCGGGATCATGGGCACACCCTGTCTAAATAAATGGTTGGCGACTCGATGGGCTGTGAGCGCCAAAATACCAGGGTACGAGAAAACAACTTCCTCGACGCTTTGTGCCGCGGGGTCGTTGGTGAACGCGGCCACCACATCGCCATGAAGCTGACGTCGGATTTCGGGAAGGGCCTCCAAGAGCTCATAGACGGTGTCTCGGCACCAGCTTTGTGCACGTTGGTCGTCCGGCGCTTTATCGCGGTCCTGCCACATGGCGGCGCGATGGATCTGTTCGCAAAGAATCTCTTGGGCGGGCATCAGGTGCTCGGCCAGCGCCATTCGAAGGTTCTGTTTTTCGAGGCGTCGGGTGCTGAAAAAGCCCAGAAAGAACAGGTGCTGCAGGTGAGTGAAGGCGTCGATCACCGCGCGTCGATTGGGCAGGGCCCATGTCTCGAGGCTGTTGATCTCTTCGTTGCCATCGTAACTCTCGACCAGGCGGTCGAGTACGGTTTCTAAGGAGCGCGATTGGTCATCCATCACTGAGTCCACGACAAAAGATACCCTGACGATGTTTGTACGCCTCGAAGGGATTCAACGGAAGGCTCTTGCCCTTCGTCTTCCCGCGCTTGGACAACCTTGTTAGACTCCCGGGTTCAATCGAGAGGCCGAAATGCATGAACACAACGCAAACACACAAGGTCGCGACGCACTCTTAGCGTGGCAACAAGCCCACCCGTCCAACGCCTACACCGCCGATCCGTATTTCCGGCGAGTCCTGACGCACCATGCGGGACCTCGGATTGACCGTATCGAAGCCGACTTGATTCGATTCGGGGAAGAAGTCGCAGGGCCAGTGGACGCCGCTGTCCGAGAGAATAACCTCCACACGAACCTTCCTCGCCTGGAGCGTTATTCGGGCCTTGGTGTGCGCACCGAAGAGATCGTTCATCACCCGACTTACCATGAGGCAGGACGCTTCATTTACGGATCAGGCGTGATGGAAGCTTATGCCGAACATCCGAATCACCTTGGGGCGCTGGCTCGGTTCTACGTGTCTTCGTATAACGGGGAAGCCGGTCATAATTGCCCCTTGGCGTGCACGGCTGGCGTGATTCGCGTGATCCAGGAATTGGGCTCGGACGAGCTTCGGCAGCGCTATCTGCAGCGCCTTTTGGACCGAAATTACGATCGCCATTATGAAGGCGCCCAATTTTTGACCGAGGTCCAAGGCGGCAGCGACGTGGGCGCAAACGCGACACGCGCGGTGAAGTCCTCGGACGGAAAATGGCGGATCTTTGGCGAAAAATGGTTCTGCTCAAATATCGACGCCGACCTTTTCCTGATGACTGCTCGCATCGAAAATGACGGAAAGTCGTGGCCTGGGACTGCGGGCCTTGGTCTATTCTTGGTGCCACGGGACCAGGACGACGGCCGCGTGAATGAGTTCACGGTGCGCCGCCTCAAAGACAAATTGGGCACGCGTTCTATGGCAAGCGGCGAAGCCGACTTTGAGGGCGCGCTGGCCTATCATATGGGCGACGTCGGAGAAGGATTTAAGAATATGATGGCCTTGGTCATCAACACCTCGCGCATCTACAACGCCGTAGGTTGTGCCGGCGTGGCGCGTCGCGCGTTCGTGACCGCTCAAACTTATGCCAAACATAGAACAGCCTTTGGCTCCGCGATCATCGAGTATCCGTTGGTTCAAGAGCATCTGGCAGATATGCGCGCCGACCTTGAGTCGATGATTTCGTCTACGTTTTATCTGGTCGCATTGCAGGATCGGATCGAAGCAGGTGAGGCCACGGACGACGAAAAGGGTTTTCAGCGCTTGGCCGTAAATCTGAACAAAATGGCCACGGCCAAGGTGTCGAGGCAGATGGTCGTCGACGCGATCGAGGTGTTGGGAGGCAACGGTGCGATTGAGTCGTTCTCGGTGCTTCCTCGGCTGCTACGGGACGCCATCGTTTATGAAAACTGGGAGGGAACGCATAATACTTTGTTGATGCAGATGTATCGCGATATGGCCAAATACAAAGTCCAAGACGCCTTCCTCGCCGAATTGAAACGACTCGCCTTAGGAGGCTCGCAGACGCAGAGCGCCGAATTCATCGCACGTATCGATGATTTTTCGGAACGTCTCTCCGAGGTTCTTGAGATGCCCTCGGAAATCTGCCCTGTATTTTTGAAACCGCTGATGACCCAATTGGGGTGCCTGATGAACGCCGCCATCCGATTGGCCGAGCCCAAAGACCTGATGGCACCCCATTTTGACGACTCCTATACCCATTATGTGGACTCCAGAATTCATCCAAATAGAAGTCGAGACCTGCATTATTTCGAGCGAATTAGCCGCCTGGCGAGGGGCTGATTTTGCGTCATCAATTGTGGTTGAGCCTCATCGTTTGTGCTTTTTCTGGCTGCACAGACGCGCCGTTGACCGAGGAACCAGTAACCCAGGGGTTACCCGACGATAGGGATGGGGACGGGGTCAAAGACGCAGCAGAGGCTGGCCTTGGCACCGACCCCGATAATCCAGACACAGACGGAGACGGGCGAATCGATGGGGTCGAGGTGGAGCTCGGCACCAAGCCCACGATGGCGGATTCCAGCTGTGTCGAGGATAAGTATTCGGCGGATTTGCGGACACGTCCGGTAGACGTGATTTTTGTTTTGGATAATTCGGGTTCGATGCGCGAAGAAATCGAGAGCGTCGAGAAAAATATTAATACTAATTTTGCCCAAATTATGGACGACGCTGGCTTGGATTATCGCGTCATCATGGTGTCAAAACATGGCGAAGGCACGCCATTTGATTCCGATATTTGTGTCGCTGCGCCGCTCTCGGCAACCACCTGTGACCCAGTTCCGGCCCAGCCCGCCAACACTTCGCAATTTTTCCATTACGATACCGAGATATCTTCGGACGATTCTTTTGGCGAAGTTCTTTCGACTTATAACCGGGCGGATCGACACGGTTTTAGCGTAACGGGTTGGTCAGCTTGGCTGCGCGATGATGCGTTCAAAGTATTTATCGAATTTTCGGACGATGAACCCTCGTCGCCCGGCGCCGAGTCTTTTGATCAGCAGCTTTTGGGGCTTCAACCCTCCAAATTTGGAACGCCCGGCAATCGAAACTATATCTGGCATAGTGTCGTTGGGATTTATCCTAAAGACGACGCCACGGCTGCTTATCAGGCGAACGAGCCGCTTCAGCCCTTGCAGTGTTCAACGGCCGAAAAACCAGGCGTCGAATACCAGAAATTGAGCATCGTGACGGGTGGTCTACGTTATCCCGTCTGCAATTTCGAAAATTACGATGCGGTGTTTCGTGCTGCGGCGATCAAGACGGTCGAGGACTCGGATATCGATTGTTCGCTCCGGCTTCCGCTGGCACCTTCGGGCCAAAAAGTCTTGCTCGATAAGTCGGCACTGCAGTTGACCGACGATTCAGGCGTGCGCCGTTTGATTCGTCGAGTTGAGTCGTCCGCAGAATGCGGAACGGATACTTTTTTTGTGACCCCAAATTCCATCGAATTATGCCCAGTACTTTGCGGTGTCGTCGAGGGGCTGCAACGTGGGACGATGACGGTGTATTCGGAGTGCACGGTTCAGACCTGCGATAATCCTTCGCAGGAGATCTGTTCGGACGGAATCGATAATGATTGTGATGGCTTCACCGATCGAGGTGATCTCGAGTGTTATCTCTGAGGCCGTTTGAGTTTGTGTATCGGTGTTTTTGGCACGATGCGTGCCAAATTTGGGCCTATAAGGTAAGCCATGAGTATCTGGGGACAGCTCGATATACGCATTGATCCGTGGGACGCGGATTATGGAGCGTCGACAGGTTTTGAAGGTTTTGCCGAAGACGACACGCGTCTGGAGCTCGACCTCGAAATGCAAGATTGGTGCGCCATCGGCGCACAGGATGAAGTCGCTCCAGAAAGATGGGTATTCATCGATGGTATCCGTCGCATCGACGCCCGTGTCGTCGCCTTGAGGCCTGACGGAGAGCTTCTTTACGGTCTCTTTGGCACCTATGGCGTTGGCGCAGTCGGAATCGCTCACGGTAGAGCCACAATCGACGTCGAAGAAGTCGACAGAGTGATCGTGACGGGGTGCGGAGAACTTGGCGCGGACGTGATTCAGGTTATGAAAAATGTCGTGTATCGACCCGTTTCGACCCCAAGCACCGATCCAGACGGTCCTCTGATTCGTCTTCAGACCGAAATGCGGCTCGCCGAGGCCCGATTAGCCCAGGCCTCCCTTGAATCCGACGCCTTGGTCGTGTCGGATGGGCCACTGGCTCATAAAGATCTTGGGGCTGGTGTCGTCGGGTACGTAAAACGAATTTTTGATCCCTATCTGCCGCGGGCGCACGCTCCGTTTTTGGCAAGCCTTCCCGCGAAACATCGCACTCCGGTGTTTGCGATTCATGGTGGAAACCACTCACGGTTCGCCTGGTTTTTACGCTTGTCGGACCCGGCCAAGGGGCATTCACCCTATGCGGGCGTTGTGCGCCTTGAAGTGGATGGAAGCATCGGGATTACCGAGGCCGTTCGGCTGGCCAATTTGACGACTCTCTTTCTGCCCAAGCTCGCTTCAAGCAGGACCTTTGACCCACGTGCGCCGCAGAACCTGATACCGGTGGGCGCATTGGAGACTCATTTGAGACATTTATTGGGAGACCCGACGCTGATACGAAGAGCGATTGAGTCCAAAATTTCGGAGGGGATCCATGAGTGATGCAAAAGAAGCCGTTGGCGTAGTCATTGGCGCAAAGGATGCTACGCCATTGGAGTTTTGGATTGGCGTGGCTGATGGCCATCAAATCGAACTCGATGACGTGATTCGGGTTGATTCCCATACGGCAGATGGCGAAGTACTGGCTTTCTACGGAACTGTGGATGAGGTGCGTAAACGCTACGAAGGCGCAACTTTCGATACCGATGCTTTTCGCCATGCCGAGGGCACCCTTCCCGTCGAGATTTCTTACGCAGCTCATGTGCAGGTGACCCGAATCGAGCCGGAGTACTTCATTCCGCCGACACCTGGCGACAAGGTTCATCTGGTGCGCGGATTGGATTATCAAGCCGCGCTCTTTTTCGACCAGATGGAGGAAAAACTTCCGATTGGTTTGACCCGAAATAATGAACCTGTTTTTGCAAACCTGGAATTCGTCGACGGTTCGCGGGGTGCGCATGCGTCGATCAGCGGGGTTTCGGGTGTGGCCACCAAAACATCTTTTGCGACTTTTCTTTTATATTCGCTTTTTCACTCCGAAGTTTTGGGGACAAGAGCCACAAATTCACACGCGATTATTTTTAATGTGAAAGGCGAGGACTTGCTTTGGCTTGATAAACCCAATCGCAAGATGAATGAGAAGGCTCGTGCTCAATATGCGACGCTGGGGTTGCCTGTCGGTCCATTTAAAAGCGTGCAGTTCTTGGCGCCACCGAACAGCCCCAACACCTTTGTGCCCGATACAGGCAGCCGAAAGGAAGGCGTCGATGCGTTTGCTTGGACGATTCGTGAGTTTGCGCGCGACCACCTTTTGCGTTTTTGTTTCACTCAAGAGGATGAACGGGCGCAGCTGTCCTTTGTGGTCCAGATCGTCGAACGACATTTGGCTGAATGCGCCGCAGAGGGCGATAAAACCGCCGCCCATATTTTCCTTGAGAATAAAAAGATTACGTCATTTGACGAACTGGTCGACGAGCTTGAGTCGAGCATCGACAAGCTTCTGGCGGAACGAGGCGGAAGGATTGCCTCGGGAACGGTGGACGCATTTTTAAGGCGTCTGCGCGCGGCGAGCACCCGCATGGGTAAATTGGTCCGCGGCGACGATGCCGCGAAGGGCAAAGCTGTCGATTGGCGAGGAGCGCAGGTCACTGTGGTGGACATCCACTCATTGCACGCAACGGCTCAAATGTTTGTGGTCGGCGTTGTTTTGAAACGCATGATGGAACACAAAGAAAGTGCGGGGTCTCAGAACCTGGTTTTTGTGGTCCTCGACGAGCTTAATAAATACGCGCCAAGAACCGGCTCAAGTCCCATCAGTGAAACGATTTTGGACATCGCCGAACGTGGCCGTTCGATGGGCGTCTCATTATTGGGTGCTCAACAGACGGCAAGCGAGGTAGAACGACGCGTCGTTGCAAATGCCGCTCTGCGTGTGGTCGGTCGATTGGACCCGGCTGAAGCAAGCCGGCAAGAGTACGGCTTTTTGACGGGCTCAGCGCGTGTTCGAGCGACGATGATCCGACCGGGAACGATGATTGTTTCCCAGCCCGAGATTCCGACTCCACTCTTGGTGCTCTTTCCGTTCCCATGTTGGGCGACACGAAAGGCCGAGGTCGATGATTCAGGCCCGCCGGAAAGCGGGGAATTTGGTATTTTTGGGCGATGAAGGGCCGAGGGTGATTGAGTATGAGATTTCTTCACACAAGTGACTGGCACGCCGGCCGAATCTGGAAACGGATCGACCGTTCTAGTGAATTGCGCGCTGCCCTTGATACGGTTGTGCGTTACGTCGCAGACAACGAAGTCGACGTCGTTTTGATGTCGGGCGACGTCTTTGATTCCCGCTCACCATCGGGGCGCGCGGAACATTTGGTCGCCGATATTTTTCGGGAGATCGACCGCGCAGGCGCAAAGACGGTGGTTATCGCAGGGAACCATGATTCGGTCGCGCGAATGGAGGCCTGGCGGGTCTTGGTCGAGCTGGCCAACGTTACGATTGTGCCCTCTCCACGTGCTCCGCATGAAGGCGGAGTGGTCGAGGTCACTTCCCGCGATGGCAGCGAAACCGCGGTGATCGCGTGTATTCCTTTTGCGTCTCCGGCCAATTTCATGCGGGCTTCCCAGTTTGTGGCCGACGAAACCAAAAGCTACGTCGGTTATGCGTCAGCCTTTGAAAATATGGTCAAAGCATTGCGGACGTCATTTCGCCCCGATGCCGTGAATATCTTGATGGCACACACTCATCTTGAGGGGGCCGTGTTGGCTCAATCCGAACGAACGGTTCATGTGGGCGAACAGTGGGCGGGCAGCATGCACGCGTTGCCTCACGATGCGCATTATGTGGCATTGGGGCATATCCATAAGCCTCAATCACTCGATGCGCCGTGTCCCGCATTCTACGCCGGCTCGCCGTTGCAGCTCGATTTTGGTGAGATCGGAGAGAAAAAGACGTTTAATGTTTTTGACGCTAGACCTGGTGGGGCGGGGCCAAAACCCAAGCTGATTCCCTACGAAGGCACCAAAGAACTTAGGGAGATGCAGGGCACGCTTCAGGAGATCATCGATGCCGCGCCGGATTATCAAGACGCGTGGGTTCGTGTGACCGTGGAGCTCGAAGCCACGGACCCAGACGTGGCTCGAAGAGTTCGAAACGTCTTGCCAAATGCCGTCGTGGTGCATGCGAAATTGCCCCAGGTCGCCGAGATTGAATCACGCACTAAAGGGCTGACACATTCAGAAATGTACAGGTCTTGGGTGACGTCGAAGAATCACAAATATCCCCAAGAAATGATCGAAGAGTTCGATAGACTTTACGCCGACGTGGTGGGGAAATGAGGCCGACAAAACTGGTCATCGAAGGATTTACCGCCTTCAAAGAACAACAAATTATTGATTTTTCTGATATCGAATTATTCGCGATTGCGGGTGCTACGGGTGCGGGGAAAACCAGTATTTTGGACGCCATGCAGTGGGCGCTTTTTGGTGAAGTGCCTCGTCTGTCCCAGAACTTAAGCGAGCTGATTTCATTGGGGGCCGATAAAGCCGCGGTGGTTTTTGAGTTTGCGCTCCGTGGTGAGGTTTTTCAGGTTGCTCGAAAGATGTACCGAACCAAGGGGACCGAGGCTCAACTCGATTCACTTTCTCCGGAAAACAAGAATATCGCTTCAGGCGTGCGTGCGGTGAACGACGCGGTGATTCGGCTGATTGGGCTGCAGGCCAAAACGTTCGCGATGTCGGTGGTTTTGCCGCAAGGGAAATTCGCACGTTATTTCGAGGCTAAACCCGCGGAACGCCGCGATCTAATGCGCGAAATCTACGGCCTCGATTTCTTCGAAAGGATGCGAAAAAAGGCCAGTGAAGAAGCGAGTGAATTGGGGCGTAATGTCGCCCATTTGCAGAAAGTTCTGGGTGAGAGTTCGGTTTCACAGGCTGACCTGGACGCACTTGATGCCGAGTTGGCGGAGCTCGTCAGTGGTCACGAGGACCGCACCACTGCTAGGGAATCGGCAGCCACAAAGGACGCCGAGTTGGCAGTGGTTTTCGGACTTCAGGAACAATTTCAGAAGAAGACAGCCGAACGCGATGCCTTGGCGGCCAAGGCCGCGGCGATTGACGCGAAACGCAATGCCCTCGAAATCTCAAAACGTTCAGAAAAGGTTCAGCCGTTTTTCCGAGAACTCGAGGTCAATCAAAGCCAACTTATCGCGATCAAGGAGCGCTATGAGCGCGCGTTAACTGATCGTGATCGAGCGCGGGGCAAAGCCGCCGAAGTCGCAAAAGCGCTGGCTGAAGCGCGGGTGGAAGCAGAACGAATTCCCGACCTCGAGGCGAGCCTTGTCCATCTACGAAGTCTGGACGAACTGCTTAAGAGCTTCGAAGCGGCGTCAAAAAACGTAAAGGTTTTGGATGCTGATATTGCTCAGATTTTAAAAGATCGCAGCGAAAAAGCCTCGACCCTGGAAAAACGTCGAACCGAAAGGAAGACTTTGTCCGAGGGTGCAGAAAAGCAGAAGACCCAAGTGGTCGAGATGAAAGCCCCAATCGACGAGCTGGCGAAATTGCGCGCACTCGACGCGGGAGCCAGAACCTGGCGTGAACTGAACATCGAATTGGAGCAGATTCGCACTCGCAACGCGGCGTGGAATGCCGAGAAGGTCGCGCTAAATACCGAGATCGACGCGCAACATGCGGGTTTTGAAGCGCTGGACAAAAAGCTAGAGAACGCTCGGGTGGCGCTTCGAAATGCCGAATTGGAGCTCGAGGCGGCAAAGACCAAGGATTTGGCGTCGGCGGTGCGAGAACACGTGCATGTGGGGGACGCCTGTCCGGTCTGTGACCAGGTTGTCCGCGTCCTGCCTGCTGCGTCGGCCATCGATTTATCCGGCCCGCAGTTCACGTTGAGCAAAAAACGTTCGGAGTTCGATGCAGCGACTCAAGACAGTGCGGCTGCAAAAATCCGTGTGGATAATGCGGAAAAACAATTCGCTAGGATTGCCGAGGACCTGAGTGCCAGTGCGGCTTTGCTCAAATCAAAGGAAGCCGAAATGAAGGCGGCCTGCGGAGGTTTTTTGGCTCGTTTTGGCGCCTCCGAATCTCCATTTTCGGACTATGAAGCTGCTTTGGCAAAAGGGGCTGAACTTGAAAAAGAACACGACAGATTGGTCGCGGGCCTTGCGACGATTCAGGAGAAGCTCCGAAGCCTTGATGAGTGGATCTCCGAGGCAGAATCGACCCTAAAACGCAGTGGGGAACAAGCATCGGAACTCGAGGAACGTCGCACACTCGCCGAGGATACAAGGCGTGGGATTCAAAAACGGCTTCCCGCCGAAATGCCTGAATCACCGGCTCAAGAGATCGCTGGATTGGAGTCTCGCATCGAGCGGATCCGCAAACAAAGCGAGTCTCTTGGACGTGAAGAGGCGGCGTTGCAGGCAAGCGTGGAGGGCTTGGAACGCTCGCTCGAACAAAGTGTCAAAGATCTTGAACGAGCAAACGAGGCGAGCACTGAGGCTCGCCTGAAACTAGAGGAAGCGGCCGTGCTTCACGGCTTCAGCTCTCCGGATGCGGCACGTTTGGGGAAAATGGATGCGGGTGCTGTCGCCGAGTTTGAGGAGTCGGTCCAGGAACATGACCGGACTTTGAACCGCGTCGTCGACCTGTTGGCGGAACTTGAGCGCCAATTGGCAGGTCGAAGCACTTCGAAGGAGATCGCGGAATCGGCCAAAGCAGAATTGCTTCGTGCGCAAAAAGAGTACGACGAAGCGAATCGTCGTCAGGGTCAGCTTTCGGCCGAACGGACCGCGATGGACAAGGCGTTACAAGGGTTGGCAAAACATCGAGAGAACCTTGAGGCGGCGGCCAAACAGCAGACGATTATGTCGGCCTTGGCCAACGACCTTCAGACCAATCAATTCCAGAATTTTGTGTTTCAGGATCTTTTTAAAGAATTGGTTGTCGGGGCCTCGACCCGGCTGCTGCAGCTTTCGCAGCGGTACGCATTGGAGGTCGACGAGGACACCAAATTTTGGGTGGTCGATCAGGATAATGCCAACGAAAAACGCGCCATTGAGACCTTGAGTGGCGGTGAGACTTTCTTGGCGTCGCTGGCGCTGGCGTTGCAACTGAGCCAACAGGTGCAGGACGCCGCTGGCGCACTTTCGTTGGACTCTCTATTTATTGACGAGGGATTTGGCACCCTTGACGCAGAGACCTTGGAAACGGTTGCTGAAGCTGTTGAGGCCCTGCGTGATACTGGGCGGGTTGTCGGCATCATCACGCATATCGCCGAGCTCACCAATCGGTTGCCGGTGCGGATTCGGGTTCATAAATCCGTGGCCGGTTCCCATGTTGAGATCGAGCGCGAGTAGGTTCCCGCGCGGCCTATGATTTGCGCTTTCGCCCTCTCGAGATTTTGGTCGGTTAAGTGAGATTCGACTCCGAAATTGGCGGTATATAGGTCTTCAATCTTGAGGTCGCGGCCAACCACACGTATTGACGAGATACGAAATTTTTCAGAATCATTTGAGTGTAGGGCGACATGAGCGACAATGAACTTGAATCAAAACATTGGCTGGTGGGCTCGGTCTTCAAGAAAAAGGAGTATTTGGAGGAGTTTTTGGAAAAAGGGATTTGGAGAATTCCTGAACCAAATGCAAAAGATCGCCAGAAAGTGATGTCTATGCGGGTGGGCGACCGGATCGCCGCAAAAGTTACGTTTGTCACCAAGTCTGACCTTCCGTTTGATAACAAGGGTAATCTTGTTTCGGTGATGCGGATAAAGGCAGTAGGGACGATCACAGAGAATCCGGGCGACGGCGAGCAAGTGAAGGTCGAATGGACTCAACAGCCGAATCGTGATTGGTATTTTTTCACATATCTTCATCTGATTTGCTTATTGGGCAACCGAGCAGATAATCACACGCAGGAGCTGATTCGTTTTGTTTTTAAAGGCGAAGCACAAGACTTTAGTCATTATCTGAATCATCCATTTTGGCGTGACAGGTATCTGGATAAGTTTGGCTGGACGCAGTTTTTTGAGGACTTTTCGACATCGTTGCTGAATTACCGGGACGATCGGCCCGCGCTCCTTCGTAAGTTGACGACGGTCAGCCCGGGAACACCAAAATTTGGTCTTGTTGACCGATTTGCGGATGGCACGGACGGAGTTCTGCAAGATATTTGTCCGTTCACAACGATCGGTATTTTTAACCGATCGATGACTTGGGAAAATCGCTTTAAGATTGGCAAGGCACTAGGCGACGCACTTGAAGTGCCAGGGGACCCGCCCAAAGACTTCGTCGGAGTACCTTGTCTCAACAATCAAAATACCTACTTCTTCCCGTTTTCCAAAGATCGCGAAGTCGATCATATCGAAAAGTTATGGCGGGTATTTGAGCATGGTCTGGCTTTCGCGGATTCGGGTGGCTTAGAAGGGAAAGACGAGTTCATCAAGGCGTTCGATGAAGCCAAGAAACTCAAATTCGTGTCATGGAACCTGACTTTCGGCCTTTATTGGGCAAGACCTTGGTTCTTCTTGGGACTCGATTTTCCGAGCCGTGAATTCGTAGCCAAGGTATTTGGAGTTTCCCTTAAGAAAGTGCCCTCCGGAAAAGATTATGTGGCGCTCATGGAAAAACTAAGGGGTTACTTTGGAATGACAGGATGCCCTGTTGATTCATTTCCCGCTCTTTCTCGTGGCGGGAATTTCAAACCATTTCCGCTTTTAACTGATGATGGAGAGGAGGGTGATGATCCGCCACTCATCTTGCCCTACACTGTTCAAGATGTTTTAAACGAAGGTTGTTTCCTCACCGAAGGACAACTTGAGAAGTTGTTGCAGCGTGTGAAAAGTAAAAAGAATTTGATTCTTCAAGGACCACCAGGAACAGGGAAAACTTGGCTTGCTCGTCGTTTAGGCTACGCATTGGTCGGCGAAAGAGACGACTCGAAAGTCAAGGCCGTGCAATTTCATCCGAATCTCTCGTACGAAGATTTTGTACGCGGCTACAGGCCGAGCGGCGAAGGCAAACTTGTCACTGCCGATGGGATTTTTATGAGTATCGTAAACACGGCCCTCGGTGATCCAGGCAGCGCATACGTTTTGGTTATCGAGGAAATTAATCGAGGAAACCCTGCACAGATTTTCGGCGAGCTATTGACCTTGTTGGAAGATTCCAAGAGAGACGAATCAGAGGCGATTGAGCTCACCTATCCAGACGAGAACGGCAATCGGCGTGTCCACATACCGGCCAATCTCCACGTGATCGGAACGATGAACATCGCAGACCGCTCACTTGCCCTTGTTGACCTTGCTCTCCGCCGCCGCTTTGCATTCGCAGACCTTGTGCCTGAGCTTGGTGAGGCTTGGGAAAAGTGGGTGCAAGCAAAAGGAGTAACCGAGAACATTACTTCTGAAATCGCGAGACGAATGGCGACGCTGAATCAAATGATTTCCAACGACCCGAGACTCGGCAAACAATTTCGGGTGGGGCATAGCTATGTGACGCCTGTATTGGATTTGAATGAAGAGGGTTGGTTATGGTTTCAAGACGTGATCGATCACGAAATCTCTCCGCTCTTGAAGGAATATTGGTTCGACAGTCCGAAAGATTTCAAAAGGGCTGTGGATGATTTGAAGCAGCCATTCGGATGACAGATCTTGCACATGATATGGCTTATGTGGGGCGGATTCCTGTGCGCAACCTTTGGTTGCTCATGCTCTACGCGTCCGACTTGTTTCGACTTCAACAAAACCTCGGTCAGGTGAGTTTTGAGGAGGATTTAGACGAGTTGCCGGATTTGGTAGCCCGGATTCTGGCTGATGTTGTTGAGCGCCGTCTTCGCAGACAACTCAGTCGAGGCTACCACACACGTCAAGCCAATCTGACCCGTGTTCGTGGGCGGATCGATATACTTAAGACCGAGCGACACTCTCTTCTGCAGCGGGGCCTTGTGGCGTGTGAGTTTGAGGAAATGACCATCGATACGCCTCGAAATCGTTTTGTGCGTCACGCGCTGCAAGAGATTGGGATCCTCGTGAAGAAGTCTGAGGTCGCGCATCGATGTCGCTCACTTGCCAACGAGCTGAAGCTAATGGGGGTTTCCGGCATCGTGCCGTCTCGGAAGCTAATCGATGGGGAGCGCTTTGGGAGGCATGACGCATCCGATAGACTTATGGTTGCGGCGGCCAAATTGGCGGTGGATCTAGCGATGCCTACAGAGTCCACAGGAGGCCATCAGATGGTGTTGCCTGATCGAGAAGGTACGTGGGTTAGAAAGTTGTTTGAGCGAGCTGTGGGAGGCTTCTACGACGTTGTGTTACGACCGGAGGAGTGGAGCGTCAAACCGGGCAGGAAGCTTAATTGGCAGGTAGAGAATCCAAGTCCCGGCATTCTGAAAGTCCTGCCGAATATGCAAGTCGATATCCTGCTCGACCATCACACGAGTGGGCAGCGGCTGGTGATCGACACGAAGTTTAACCATATCTTTTGCACAGGGAGGTTCGGCCACGACAGGCTGCGTAGTGGCTATGTCTATCAGATGTATGGTTATTTGAACTCGCAAGCGGGCCAGGGTAAAGCCAAATGGGACAATGCGAGCGGCCTTTTATTGCACCCGGCGATCGGTGCTGCGGTTGATGAGTGGGTAACAATCCAAAATCACACAATTCGTTTTGCAACTGTTGATCTCACGGCCTCAGCTTTTGAGGTTCGGGAACAATTGCTTCGAGTTATCGAAATACCTCCCGAGTTCTAACTTCAAACAAAATGGGCATTCCATGATTATGTAGCTTGAACGATGATCTTCAACCTGAACTCAATGAAAGGTTCTGCCGGCAGTTTCTAAAGAGTGCGCCAGCTGAATGATTTGTGCTGAGTCACGTGAGGTGGACGTAATGGACACGGGTGTCATGTACAATTCATTGCCGCTGTGTGAGAATTTCAGCGGAAATACGAACCACTAATTTGCCATTCACGCAGAACAACGAGACCCCCAATATGCACCTTAACATCACTGTTTATCGCCTATGCTGCTTAGTCGGCCTCTCTGCCTTGTTCTTGGTCTCAGCATGCGACAAGGAATCCACTGATTCCGAGGCAAAGCTTGAGAAAACCACGAAAGCGCTTAAAAAAGAGGCTAAGGAGCTTCTTGATGATGCCAAGCCGGAAGACTGCGCCACCTACGCTAAAGAATTGCAGGGCGCCTGCACGAGCATGGTCGACAAGCGTCTAAAGGTTCCTTGCAAAATTAATCTTATGAAGTTCGAAATCGCCCAGGAACAGGCCGGCGGCAAAATCTTCGATGTTGGCGCCGACAACGGGAAAGTCGCGGCAGCATTATGTAATAAGGGGATCAAAAAGCTTCGAAAAGACGTCGAAAAGGCCGAAAAGGAGGGCTCTGATTCAATGGCCTGGGCCGACTCCTGCAAGGACTATATCGCGACCATTCGAAAGGATTGCCTGACTAAGATTACGACCGGAACCCAGGCCAAGCATTGCCAACAAACCATTCAGATGCTCGAGATGTCGATTACCCAGAAGAACGACGGAGCCATGTCCTGCGGGATGGGCGCAATGTACCTCAAGAAGTAGTCGGCGGGCCTAGTCGTTCATTTTGCATGCGTCACGCGTTCAGCATTTTGATAAATTCAAGGCCGAAAGAATATGCGTCTCCTGGCCATCGGGCCGAGACATAATTTTGGTCTTTTACCGTAAACCCGCGGTACAAATGTTTGAGGTCATCGCGTAACACAGGCGTAGGTCCTTCAATGAAATTCGCTTTATCGGCAAGCGCTGCCGTGACTTCGTCCTGAACGGTCAGGCCAGGGTAAGTCAGGTAATAATCTTTGAGCCATAAGCGTGTGAGCTGGTATGCGGCCATCTCTTGGGATTTTAGGAGCGATGTCGTCTTGTAGCCATGAATGGCCGACTTCCCGGTGGCGGGATCGATGGAACGCGCGGCCAACACGACTCCGTGGCAAATCGCCGCCACGGGTTTTTCGGCACCAAAAAATTCAACCACTAAATTCTGAAGCGCTTTCGACTCAAGGTATTCTTTGACGCCTTTATCGTGCCCGCCCGGAAGCAAGAGTCCGTCATAATCCCCGCAATTTAATTCCGAATATTTTTTTGGAGCCTCGAAGGCCGGGTTGGATTTCATCTGACCGAACGCCTCCACCGCGTCCTTGCGGGTCTGCAGCAACGCCTTAAAGACTCCCAGATTTTGCCCGTTCAGCATTTTTTGGTCGGGAACAGCCGGGTTTCCATCTGGTGTTGCAAAAACAACGTCGATGCCATGCTCCGCGAGTAGTTTCCAAGGAATCGCGACCTCGGTAGGGTCGCAGCCATAGCTTGGAAGCGGAATCAGGATGGTCTTCTTGTTCATCTTACCGGCCTTTGTTGCAACGTTCGCATTCGTCTGCGAGTCACCAATTCTGAGCCCTGCACTTCGAGCTGACAACCGGAGACCGCAGGCGCGAATCGACTCTTTTGTCGTTTGGGCGTAATACAAAGAGAGGCTTGAGATGAAGCGAGCCGGCAAGAGCGCGAGGTGATGTGTTGATTGATCAAATTCTCGAAGGTGTTCCGGCAGCAGTGATGCCCTTGATCGAGGACGTTCATAACGAGTCATGGGCTGAGGTCATCGAGGCCATTCGGTCGGGTAAGGCCGATAAATTTGTCCGACGAGTTTTCGAACAATTCGGACCCAAAGCGTTTCTGGAACTTTTGCGAAACGCCATCGCGCAGCTCGGCAAGTCGGGAATGGAAGCGCGCCAGCATCGTTTAGAAACCTACGAAGGCTTGTCTCAGGCATCCATGCGGCTCTACGGGGCTGATGATGAACGAACGTTGACCGTTCGCGCCTTCGTTTTTGAGACCTCTTGGACCACCTACGAAAATCCAGTCGCGGCGGCATCGGCTCTCTTCAAACGTGTCGAGACCAATGCACCGGCATTGAAGGGCCAGGTGGCCCTGGTGCTGGGCCATGCGCATCTGATGGAGCGCTCCTATCCGGCGGCTCATGAAGCCTACCGCGTGGCCGCAAAGTCGGCAGAGGGCAAACTCAAGAATGCCGTCGAGCGACGGGTCCTGGCGAGCTTGCTTTATCTTGGGCGGTACCGCGAAGCGCACGAGATGGCGGCGTCGGTGCTGAGTCGACCCGGCGCCATCTTCGCTGGTGGAGACGTCGTGATGTCGGCACCCTCGAAGGTCGAGTCTTCATGCGATGAATTGAAGTCGATCTTGGATTGGTGTCATGCCACCACACCGGAATGGATTCGTGGATTGGGTGGCTTGGCGTCTTCACTTCAAGACGCAGGTCAAGACGCTTCCGAGGTCCATGCTTGGTTCATTGAGGCATTGGAAGCCCTTGAAGACGACAAGGACGTGGAAGCGGAGCTTGGAGTGATTCTTCGCCAACTGATGGAGCGGGGCGCGATTGGTTCGGCGGTCGAAGTTTCCGGCCGTTTGGCTGATTTTGCGGACCAGACAACCGTCGAGGGTCTCTGGGCGAAGTTCAATCACGCGGCGCTATCGGCTCAGAGCGGCGTTGAGACTGCCTTTGATAAACAAGACGAATTTGCCGACAAGCTTTTGGACCTCTCGGTCAAAGATGGATCGCGAGCCTACCTGTCGCACGCACGGATGTTATTGGATAACGGCCAGGCGGAGCGCGCGTTGAGGGCTCTTAAACATGTTGTCGTGGAGCCCGAAATCGAGTCAGGCGTGGCATTGGTCAAAGACTGTGCGTTGTTGTTTACCGGTGATGCCGCAGCGCGCGAGCGGCTGATTGCCGGGATGAACGGCCTGAAGGCAAGCGGTCACTTGGTGTCGCAGGACGGCGAGTATTTGGTGGGCGTGTTGGTCGGTGACGCCATTGGGCGGGGTGACCGCAGCGCGATTGATTTTCAGGCTGCATTCTTAGACGCTGTGGCCCGTCAATTTGGCGAAGGACCGCCTGTGTGGACTGAAAGTGTGAACATGGCCGGTGTGCATGCCCAGTTGGGCGAACCGCAACGCGCGGTCGATATTTTGAAATTTGTGATTTCAAAGCAGGTCGAGAGCTTTGGGCCCCAATACGCCGATGCTCTGCGCACTCGTTTGATGCTTGCGCAGGTCTTGGACTCGATGGGGGACACCGCGGGCGCGGCAAAAGAACGCCTCGAGGTCAGCTCCGCGGGTACGCCGATGGAATGGGAACCGGTGAATTTATGATGGAGATTCGATGAACACGCGTTGGACTTGTGGAATCATGTTGTTGGGCCTCGCGATTTCGACTCCGGCATTTGCTCGGAGCCATCGCGTTGCACAGATTCCCCACGGGGCCTCGTTTGGATGCACCAGCTGCCATGGGACGGCCTCGGGCGGCGGGACCTTCACGGGTTTTGGCTCATCCACCGTTGGCGCCCTCGTGGGCGACGGTCCGACCTCGGGTCAAGACATCGAATGGGCCCAAATTTACGACGTGGATTCTGACCGTGACGGCTTCACCAATGGCGAAGAACTTGGTGACCCAGATGGAACGTGGCGCACGGGCGACCCCAATCCTCCCGGGTTATTTTTTCATCCGGGAGACGACTCCAAACATCCGGTCGGATCATGCGGGGATGGCCGCGTGACCCCGCCCGAGGAGTGTGACCTGGACAACACGCGCGGCCTGAGTTGCATCAATTTGGGGTTGGATCCTGGCGTGCTGAGTTGCGACAGCGAGTGTCTGTACATCAAAGACCTTTGCGGAACGAATGCGGAGACTCCAGATGCCGGCATGGACACTGGAACACAGGCCGATACCGGTATAGTGGCCGCTACTCCTGACAGCGATGAAGGGTGTTCAGCGGCAGGCGGCCAGATGATCTGGGCCGCGTTCATGGGTTTGATGGGTTTTCGGCGTCGCCGATCTCGCACGAACTAAGAACCGAGAAATTAGTATGCGTTATATTTTCTTATTTATTATCTTAGTTTCGGCGTGCGGTGCGGACGACGAAACCCCCGTCAACACTGATTGGACGTGGGATCTTCCAGAAGGTTTTCCAACCCCTAGAGTCCCCGAAGATAATCCGATGTCGACCGCAAAAGTCGAATTGGGCCGTCGTCTATTTTACGACAAACAGCTTTCGGGAAACCAAACTCAATCGTGTGGGTCGTGCCATCTGCAGTCGTTGGCATTTACCGACGGGAAAGCAGTCAGTGAAGGCGCAACAGGAGAAATGACGCCACGAGGTGCAATGGCCATCGGAAACGTGGTCTACGCGTCGAGATTAACGTGGGCAAACCCGTTGATCCGAACTCTCGAAAAGCAACAACTGACGCCCCTTTTTGCTGAGTTACCCGTGGAGTTGGGGCTGACCAGCCAGGAGCAGGCGCTCGAACGCCTGAATGCTGATCCGGTTTATCCAGACCTGTTTCGGGCGGCTTTCGAAACCGAAGAGCCTGCGATCACACTTGAGACGATGACCAAGGCGATTTCGGCGTTTCAGCGTTCGATCATCTCGGCCGATACGCCTTACGATCGCTTTGTTTATGGCAAGGATCATAGCGCGTTGAGTGCCGCCGAACAGCGCGGAAAGGACCTGTTTTTTTCTGAGCGACTGGAGTGTTTTCATTGCCATGGTGGATTTAATTTTTCGGATTCCGTTCAGCATGACGGCTCGGTTTTTGATGAGGTTAAATTTCATAATAATGGCCTTTATAATATTGGCGGAACAGGTGCCTATCCCACTGGAAATCAGGGGGTTTTTGAAATCAGCGGGGTGTTGGAAGACAGCGGGCGTTTTAAGGCGCCGAGCCTTCGAAATATCGGCCTGACTGCGCCCTACATGCACGACGGAAGCATCAAGACTTTGGAAGAAGTCATCGATCATTACGCGCGTGGCGGCCGAGAGATTTTGGACGGGCCGAATGCTGGCGACGGAAAGTTCAGCCCCTTCAAGAGCGAGTTGGTGACAGGCTTTGTGATTTCCGACGAGGAACGCGCTGATTTGATTGCGTTTTTAAACGCGTTGACCGACCAGACGATGGTCGATAATCCAGCCTATTCCGACCCGTTCGAAGAGAATTCCCCCTAATCGACGTTTTTTGAGATCCAGAACCGAGTCATTTCGTTATCATCATCGAAATCTGACACGGAGCGAGCGATGAAGAAGTGGATCTTTGCAATGGCGTTATGCGGGGCTTTTGGGTGTTCACAACAACAACAGCCCGGCCAACCGTTGGGATTTGCCCCCGGTCCGCCTCCCGCAGCGCCGGCCCCGAGTGCAGCTGAAGAGGAAGCGGCACCCAGCGACGCTCCGATGGAGGCCGAGCCCCAGACGGAAGGCCGCGGGTCCCTGAAGGACGAAGAATCCCGCGCCGGCGGTGCGGAAGCGCCTGCGGAAAAGGCCGTTGAAGACAATATGCAGGACGAGGCGGATCTGGCCCGGCCGGCGAAGAGGGCGAAGGCCGCTTCAACGCAGCCGAAAGCCAGCAAAGGGGCCAGCGACACGGCTGCAATTTGCGACTCTGCCTGCAAAAAGGCGTGCGCGAATGCGGCAGATAAAAACGTCTGCGCTCAGGCTTATGCAGCCGGCTGTTTTTCGGGCACGGCTCCAGCAACCTTTGATTGCGGGACGAGTGGGGAAAAAAGGAAGATCAAGGATGATGGCGTCGAGGCACATGGCCTACCCATCGGCATTCCCTAGCGCGAGTCAATGTGCTGTCTTAAACAGTCGTTCGGAAATCCACTTGATATCATTGTCATCGATGTCCAGATCGCCAGGGGGCGTCTGATTGGCCTCGAAGCTGTCGACCAAAACACCCAATTGGTCGACCAGCGAGCACATATGATGAAATCCATGGCTTTCAAATTCAAGACGAACAGATTGCATTTTCGTGCGTGCAAGTTCTAGTTCCAGATTTGCGATGTCCAACAGAATTAGATTGTATTCAGAAATCGATGCATTCGGCGTGTTTGAAAGTCGTTGCCATTTCAGTGCGAATTGGTGATGAATGCGAGATTTGTTGAAATTCCCTCGATGTCTTTCGATTTCGCCAAGCGCTGTATGTAGGTCAGTCTGTGCGGCGCTAAGGCCTAAGGATTCCGCCTGATGCAAAGCCACGTGAGCGATTTCAGCAGCTTTGTCGATTTCACCATCGCTGACAAAAAGGTCTGCCAAATACGCTTGAGTGACGCAATATTGGGCAGTCATTCCTAGGTCTAGGAACAACTGGCTGGCGTCTCTTAGATTCTGTTCGGCTTTTGGAGTGTTTTTAAGACGTATCGCAAGAACGCCCGAAAGCAATTTAGCGCGGGCGAGTGGCCGCGTTTCACCCTTAAGTTGATAAATACTTATGCAATTGTCGATCTGACCCAATGCAGTGTCAAAGTCGCCGGTCTCGGCATTGCGTGTGGCGATGAAGTATTCACAATGCGCTGCGGTCATCATCAGACCACGTTCTCGCGCACTTTGATTGGCTTTTTGCACAATAGTTCGTGCCGTCTGAAGTTCACCACGAGCATGAAGGGCAAATCCGCGAACCATGTCAAAATCGATTCGTGACGCTTCGTCGTTTACTGACAGCACCACTTGAGCCGCCATTTCTTCAAACCGGAACGCTGCTGGCAAATTAGTCTCGATAAGGTCCCGAATTCCGCGAACGTAAATTTGTAAGCGTTGGTCAAAACCTGAGATATGGTCGGCGTGCCGAACGAGTCGAGTAACCGGCGCTTTTGTGCGATCCAAAACCTCCAGACACGCCAGATGCCAATCTTGCCAGGTTTGCCGGGCCTTCATGCGTTCCGAAACGGCTTTTTCGATGACCGAGTGTGCGTAACCCAGCCGCGTGCCCTGCCTTTCAAGGAGCGCGTTATCCAGCGACACACGTTCCAGACCCGCGGGCACAACAAACCCGGCCTCCTGCATGACCGCGCTCGCCTCTTCAGCCGTTGCGTGGCCAAGCGCGGCAAGGACTTCAAAATAGGCTTGGCCGGCAATTCGCTCGGTCTCGGGCAACGCCGCCACACAGGCGTCGATCCGTTGCAGGAAGATCTCTTGAGCATCCGCGGGAAAATCCGCAGCAATGGTGAAACGATCCCCAAGGTCGCGGATGGCGCCGCGTCTGATTGCTTCGTCTAAAATGGCTTGCGATAAAACGATGTCGCCCTTGGTTCGGGCCATCAAGCCATCACGGGCCGCTTCGTCCAAGGGCAGCAGTCGTTCGATCCAACGTTCTTCCTCGCCGGCGTGAAAAGGGCGGAGTTCCAGCAGTGAGCTTGTTTTTGCGAGCTCGTCCAACATCAACGTGACCTCTTCAAACTCATCGATCTGGTCGATTGAAACCGAGACCAGAACCAGGACCGGCAACTCGGCGAAGTGTTCGCGCAGATACGAGACAAATTGCACGGCTTCGTCCGCCCATTGTGCGTCTTCGACCCAGAATATGAGAGCTCGGCCGTGGCTCGCGACGCGCAAGGCCTGCCCGATGGCGCGAAAACGCTCGTTTCGGGTGTAGCCGATCTTGCGGTCGGCCTGCGATTCCGCGACCAACGTGCGAACCAACGGTTCGAGTGAGGCCGCGTCGGTGAATGCGGCCATTTTGCCGCTGACCCGCGTGATGCGGTCTTTGGTTTCAAGCCCCCAAAGTTCAAAGAGGTCTTCCAGCGTCCCGCAGAGGCCTTCGTTGGGCAACATGGAGTGTGAATGCAGACATGATACGTGAGTGGCCGCACCGACCTCGTGAGAGCGTTGAATCAACCATTTGCATACTGGTTTCATGGGGGTGGCGTCGGATCCACGAAGAACCACGACGCGCAGCCCGGCCGAAGTTCTGAGCAACTCTTCCCAAAGGCGGTCACGCGTGTCCTCCAATCCGATCATGCCTGGGTCGCGCATTCCGAAGATTCCCAGACCCGTCCAAGCTGAGCCGAGCAAGTCCGGTCGCCAGTCTAGGGCCCGAGGCGCGGCGGGTGCCCGATTGGTGGAGCCTGTGATCGGTGTGTTGAGTTCGGGGGAGGACAAAAACGTTTCACTGAACGCATCGACGAGTGTCGCTGCAGATTCGTTGGATTCCATCGAGACTTCGCTGGGCTCGTCGATCGAATCCACGATCCCATCGAGCCCGGCCAGCGCGTCTGCGGCGAAGGCGAACCGGGCTTCTGCTGGACGTGCCACCAGATTCAACAGCCACGCGTTGACTTCATCGGGGACTGGAAAACGGGGCGTCAGGGCCGGAAAAGGTCCGCTGATATGTTTATGCGCGATTTCGAATAGGGAATTTCCCCCATAAGGTCGTTCGCCGCAGAGGATCTCAAAAACCATACAGCCGAATGCATAGATGTCGGTCCACGGTCCAAAATCTCGCCAGCAAGCGCGTAATTGTTCGGGCGACATGTAGTAGGGCGTGCCCGCTCCGGCTGTCGAGGTGACTCGGTCGGCGGATTCCCCAGGACGGATTTCGGCGAACCCATGTGCGATCCCAAAGTCGGCAAGTTTCAAGTCGTCGCCACAGACCAAGATATTTTCGGGTTTCAGGTCTCGGTGGATGACGCCATGCGCGTGTGCAAAGGCCAACGCGGCTAGGATCTCCCTAATAACGCGTTTGGATTGCGACCAAGAGGTCGGCATGTTTTCGCGCAGCGAGCCGTCGGCAAGTTCCATCACAAGGTAGGGCAGCCCTGCGCGTGCATTTTCTGGAGGGGAATCGGTGGACCCGATGGTGCCGTAGTCGATCAGGGTCGCGATGTTCGGGTGGACCAAACGGGCGTGTTCGCGAGCTTCGTCGTAGAAGGATTCAAGAAAGCGCGCGTCGTCGGCTCGACCAAGTTGAATGATCTTGATCGCTGCTCTGCGCCCGTTCTGCCGATGTTCCGCCAGCCATACTTCGGCCATACCTCCGTGACCCAAGGGTCGAATCAGGTGATATGCGCCGAGTCGTGCCTTCATTTTTCATCAACCAAGCGCATGATTTCCGTGACCATACCGGCAGGGAGTCCTTCCAGAAGCGCTTCGTCCATTTTTTCGTAATAGAGGGACTTTAAATTTCGAGCGGTCTTGCCGTCGCCAGCTTCCAGCGCATCAATGATACCGAGGTGCGTGTCCCGGTATGTTTCGGGCAGTTTGAAATTGCCGGCAAAAATCGTCACTGCATTTTCATAAGTTTGTTCGATCTCGTTGATGAGCATCTTGGTGGCTGTGAGGCCTGCGATGTCTAGAATGCTCAGGTGGTAGCGATCGTCGGCCTCCAGGAACACTCGGCTGTCTCGTCCCTCCCACGCCTCGTGGCACGCTTCCCTAGAGACGGTCATGTCCTTGCCTTTGGTGTGCGCACCGGCTCGCTCAAGGAAGTCGAGAACCAGACCTCGGCGCAGGCCCAAAGCGTCAAAAATTAGGGGCACCAATTCACCCCAGTTTTCTGCGCGATGAAATGAAGCCATTAGATAAGGGAAGACGCCGACACGCCACTGCCTACGAGGCAGAGCCAGAGTTCCCGACCCTTGCCTGGAGACAAGCATATTCCAGCCGGCGAGTCGATCGATGGCTGACCGCACCGTGGCGCGGCTCAGCTGGAATTCATCACTCAGGCGGCGCTCAGTAGGAATCCGCTTTCCGGGGGGCCATTCCTGCGAAAGTAATCGGTCCACCAACCGCACGACAAGTTCGTCTACTAGAGACTCATGCATAACAAATTTTCCGGGAGAGTGCTCAGGCTCACATCAATTTGCACTGAAACACAATGAGCCTCAAGAACCGATCTGAAACTTGTGCATTCTAAAAACGGATTTTTTGGAATCCAGAAGAAATCGAGAGCATCTGATTTGCCGGAGTGCATCTGGTCCGTTGTTGATAGAACATGGAGTACAGCTACTCCAAAGCGGTAAAGTGGCATTTATCTCTTGGAAAACAAAAATTCGTCAGGTAAATGAGCCGAGCTATTGGCGAGGCCCACAATCATTGAGAATTTTGGATTTTCGGGGAATTGTCAAAAAACATTTGCTGAACGGAACGCGAATTGCATAGCCCCGTTCAACTAGATTAGCGGACTCGAAACGAGTCCCCGGTCGGTGACCAAAGTCACCCGAGGAGCCTTGGATGCTGCGAACGAGTGAAAAAACGGTTTCTTCTGCCTCTGGCAAACTCGCTGTTTTGATGCCTGGCTTAGGTGCTGTGGCTACAACAGTGATCGCCGGTGTGGATGCAATCATCAACAAGCGCACTGCGCCGATTGGTAGTTATGCATTGATGGGACATCTTCCCGATGGAGACCAATTGGTCCCTGTGGGTGAGGCCGTGCCGTTAGCGCATCTCGACAATTTGGTGTTCGGCGGTTGGGACATCTACGAGGGCACCGCGTTTGACGCGGCACGTCAGGCGGGAGTCCTAGATTACCAAGACATGGAGCGCGCTAAAGAGTCGCTCGAGAAGATCCGTCCGATGCCGGCCGTCTTCGATCGCGAATACATTCGCAATATCGACGGACCGAACGTCAAGACCGCTGCTTCAAAGTGGGACCTCGCGCATGCCCTCGTGGATGACATCAAGAACTTCATGGCAACAAACGGTTGTGACCGTGCTGTGGGCGTCTGGTGTGCTTCGACTGAGCGTTATATCGAAGTTGGCCCCGTTCATCGCACCATCGAAGCTTTTGAGGCAGGCCTCAAAGAAAGCCACCCAGACATCGCACCGTCGATGATGTACGCCTACGCGTTCGTCAAAGCCGGCGTGCCGCTGGCCAATGGCGCTCCTAATCTTGCACTCGATATCCCCGCGATCATCGATTACGCCAAGAAGCAGAATGTTCCGATCGCCGGCAAGGACTTCAAAACGGGCCAGACCCTGCTGAAGACCATCATTTCCCCCGGCCTTGCGACTCGACTTATCGGCGTTCGTGGCTGGTACTCGACGAATATCCTTGGCAATAGCGATGGCGCGGTCCTTGACGATCCAGGTTCATTCAAGACCAAAGAAGTCAGCAAGTTGTCGGTGATTGAAACGATCCTCGAAAAAGATCTCTACCCCGACCTTTACGGTAATATGACGCACCGAGTGCGCATCGATTATTACCCGCCACGCGGCGACAACAAGGAAGGCTGGGATAATATCGATATCTTTGGTTGGATGGGATACCCCATGCAAATCAAGATCAATTTCCTTTGCCGCGACTCGATTCTTGCAGCGCCTCTCGTGCTCGATCTTGCGTTGTTTATGGACCTCTCGGCGCGCGCCGGATTGGGCGGAGTGCAGGACTGGCTCTCGTTCTACTTCAAGAGCCCGCAACGCAACGGCGACGTCATGCCACCGCATGACTTGTTCAAGCAGCGAGATAATTTTCAGGAAACCTTACGCACAATTGCGCATCAAACAGGGTGGAAGAAGACGGCAGGAAAGGTAGCCTCCGCTTCATAAATCCGGAGACCCGATGAACATCGCAAATGATCTCATACTTGGCGTTTATCCTGCAATTGCGGGTGTCGGTATCATCGCGGTGGCCCTCATTTTCTGGACGATATTCCGTTCTAAAAATCGCCCGCGTCAGCGGGCTTTTTTTGTGGAATTCTTCTACTGGTTCACTGACCCTGTCGTCAGTCTCTTGATTCGTCTTGGCGTCTCTCCAAATGCGATCACGGCCACTTCACTGGTGTTCACCGTCGCGGGCGGATTGGCGCTGGCGAATCATCTGTACTTTACGACGCTGTTCATCCTCATGTTCGGCTCGAGCTGCGACGTGTTGGACGGTCAGGTGGCAAGGCGCTCCCACACTGAATCACGCTCGGGGGCGTTTCTCGATTCATTTATCGACCGGCTCGCGGAAGGCGCCATTCTGACCGGGGCCTCTTGGGCCGGCGGTGGCGGTTTATTATCACTCATCGCGTTTCTGGCGATGATCGTTTCTTTCGCGATCTCTTACGCACGTGCAAGGGGCGAGTCCCTTGGGGTGGAGGCGAAAGTGGGCTTGATGCAGCGCCCTGGCCGTTTGGTTTTGATCTTGTTTTCGTTGGCCTTCGCCGGTGGAGCCACGCTTCTGACCAATGACCCGGCAATGCCACTTCATATGCTCAGCGGCGGTCTTGGTCTGTTGACCGTTCTTTCGGCATACACGGTATACCAGCGCGTTTCTTACATCATGCGGCAGCTCGACCAGCCAGAGCGGAAGCTCGAGTTGCAGCCTGACCTCCCTACAAAATCGGCTGCCTGATAATGTCTCTAAAAACCCATCTAGCCGACTTCTCCGGGGTCGCGGTGGCGAGCATTTTGGCCACCGGATTGGATGGCTTGGTGTTTGCCGGGCTCATGTCTTGGGAGCCCAGCGCGGAATATCCCGGTGTTGCGGCTGCGCTCGCGGCGGTTTTTGGTGGGGTCTTCCACTATACGACGTGCCGATTTTTCGTCTTCCAGCGTTTTGACGCATCTTTTTCGCAATCTGCGCCGCGCTACGTGGGCATGAGTGGTTCAGCTGCTCTGATCCATGGAGCAATGGTCGGCCTCATGTCCCGATTTTTTGCCCTTGGTTTGGTATGGCTGGTTTCGAAAATCCTTGTTTACGCTCTGTGGACCTACCCATTGAGCCGGTACTTTGTTTTTGACGTAAAAACGTCGAAAGGAGCCTGAGTGCTGACTCTTTATGCTCGTTTGATTCGCCAGTTTGCGGTGCGGCCTGCAGTATTTGCGTCGTTGTTTTTTGTGCTGTCCGTCGGGCTCTTTTTTGGGGCCTCTCATGTACGTCTCGACGGTGATCTGACACGCCTGCTGCCAGAGTCGTCGCCGACGGTGCAAGGTTTGCGGCGTCTAGAAAAATCGTATGGCGATGAAATCGGCCGACTGACGATTGTGCTTCAAGGGCCAGACGTGCAGGCGAACCGCGATGCCGCCGATGCGATCGCGGTTTCTCTGAAGGACACGGCTGGGGTTTCTCGAATGGAGACCCTGGATCCTCGTGCTGAGATCCGGCCCTATCGATTGCTCTACATCGATTCGGCTGACCTTGAAAAACTGGATGAACGTTTATCCAAACGCATTCGTTGGGAGAAACAACGCGCCAATCCTCTCTTCGTAGACATGGGAAATCGTCCCCGTCCGGAGGTCGATACCAGCGACATCGAGGCCAAATACGACAGCAAAACCGGCACTCGGACCTATTACGAGGGCCCAAACGGCGAAATACTCGCGTTTGTTCACCCGTCGTTTCCAGCGTCGAGCTTGGATGAGTCCAAAAAACTCATCAAATCGGTGAATCAAAATGTGACCGAGACGCTGAAACGGTTCCCAGGCGTGAGTTACGAACTCACGGGACGCTACGTAAAGCGCATTGAGCAACAGGAGATTTTGACCTCTGACATCACGCGCGCGACCCCGGTTGCCCTCTTGTTATTGACGCTTTTTCTGATCGCTTATTTCCGCTCATTTTTTTCGGCGGTCCTCGTCGTTTTGCCGCTTGCAGTGGGCACCGCAGCTGGGATGACCTTTGCTGTATTGATCTTTGGTGACCTCAATATCCTGACCGGATTTCTGGGCGCGATTTTGATGGGTCTGGGCGTGGATTACGGAATCCATCTGATTTCGCGCTACCTCGAGGTTCGGCGACATGTAGACGACCCGGCGGAAGCCTGGCTAGGGGCCTTCGAGACCGCGGGAAAGGCCAGCATTTATGCAGGGCTGACCACCATGATCGCTTTAGGCAGCCTTGCCGTTTCTACGTTTCGGGCGTTTTTTGAATTTGGCGTGATCGCGATGGGCGGGATCTTCCTGATTCTGTTGACTTACGCAACGTTGCTGCCCGTTTTGCTCTTTTTATTGCCTTCGGGTTTTCTCAGGCCGTCATTGGCCAGCGTTTTGGGAGAGTTCTTGGAACGTCGGCTCAAGGGTTTTTCGGCCCAAGAGCGTCCCAAACACATGCGGGCTTTGATCGCAGCGTGCTCGATTTCTTTGGTGGGAGCCGCCGTGATGGGTGGATTGGGTCTTCCGGATATCAGCTTCGATCGTTCGTTTGCGAGTCTTGCCATGTCCGAAGGGCGCGCCTGGGAGCTCGACGAGATGGTGAACAAAGTGGTCGGTGGATCGCAGACGCCCGCCGTGGTGATGGTGGAATCGCCTGAGCATCGAGTGGCGGTCGTCAACGAACTGAAGGCGCGGCAGGCGGGGCCTGATGGCGCGGCGATCGCTAGCATCTTGTCGTTGGGAGATGTGATTCCAATCGAGCAGGACAAGAAACTCGAAATTCTTGAAGGACTCCGAGACCAGATCGACAAGGTCCCAAAGGCGGCGCGAACCGAGGTGGTGGTCGACTTTTATACCGAGATTTCGCGAGTCTTGGAGCATGGACCCATGACCAGAGAAAACCTGCCACGCAATATCTACGTGCCGTTTAGCCGCCGGGACAGTCCCGACGCGGGAGTGGTCTTGATCATGCCTGGGGTTGACCTGAATGGCGCCGAGGGATCGCAGCAGTTTTCGAAGTTGATTCGTGGATTGCCGGCGGCCGAACCGGGGCAGACCGCCGACGCCGTCGCCGATTCGTTATTGTTGGCGGATATTTTGCACTACGTTGAACGGGATACGGAGTGGATGGTTGGCCTGACGCTGGCCGGCCTTCTGGGGGTCGCACTTCTGGCATTCGGTTTTCGAATGGACACGTTGCGCTTATTTGGGTTCCTTAGTTTTTCCATTATTGCAGCCGCTGGGGTCGTTGCCATGACGGGTCATACTTTCAATTTTATTAACGTGCTGGTGTTGCCGATCTGGCTTGGATTGGGGGTGGATGCATCTTTCCATCTGCTCATCCACCTGCGGGCCCATCCACGTGATTTTGGCGAACTGGTCTCTACGGTTGTGTCGGTATCGGCCGCGTTTCTGACCTCTATCATTGGTTTTTCCACGCTGACGATGTCGCATCATCTCGGGCTCTTTTCGCTCGGCTGGGTGGCCGCGGTTGGGTTGTCTGTGATCTTGGGATGTTCGGTAGCCATTGCAGCGATCATGGGGGCGCGCGAAGAGCTGCGGCCTGTTCCGTGAACGGCGCGTTGCGTATGGCGGGGATCATTCCAGCGCTGGCAGCCTATGGATATTTCAATCCTCTGCGCGTGGAACATGTCGTCGTATTATCGCTGTTCGTCGGCCTGGTGGTTCTGCGGCCCACACGTAGAATTGCCCTGACTTGGAGTCCGATTCTGATCTTCGCGCTCGTGTACGACTTCTTGCGAGTTTTTGACGCATCGGCGCGAGACCGAGTGTCGATTGGTGTCGTGGATGCCCTGGAATTGCGTCTTTTCGGGATTTCCACCCCCCAAGGCGTGGTTGGACCCGTGGAATGGCTGTCTGCGCACACCACGCCATGGCTGGACTGGATAGGGGCGGTTTTTTACTCGTCGCATCTTGTGTTTGGTATCGTGCTGGCGATCGTATTTTCCTGGGCGTCCAGCAAGGATCCGACGAAGGCGGCCCGCACCTACGGTTTCTTGTGGGGTTTTATGACGTTAAACGTCTTGGCGTTTTTCATCCAAGTGATATGGCCCGTGGCTCCGCCGTGGTTTGCGGAAACTCATATGGGCGCCCATGAAGTCATTGGAAACGCTGCCGGATTGTTGCGTGTTGACACGATGATGGGGAATCACCATTTCGCCGGCGTGTACGCCAAAAGCGCTTACGTGTTCGGTGCCATGCCTTCGCTTCATGTGGGCGTACCGGTTTGGGTCGCAATTTGGGTCAAGGGGCCGGTGCGTATCCTTGCGATCTTGCACGCTCTTGGGATGGCCTTTTTTGCGGTATATTTTGGGCACCATTTTGTTCTGGATATTGTAGCGGGTGCACTGCTCGCCGGTTTTGTTGCCCTGATGGTCAAAAAATACAGCGACCAAATCGAAGCGCTCCAGACTCGAATATTCAACTGGGGTTTTGATGAGTAAGGCGAAATTGGCTTGGCGTCGGGCACCGTTCTCGATGTTCATGTCTACGTGCGGAGGTATCGGGCATATCCCCGGCGGGCCCGGGACCTACGCAGCAGCCGTTGCGCTGCCTTCAATCTATTGGCTCTCACACCGGTTGCCATTACTTCAACATCTTGCCTTGTTGAGCGTCGTGACGGTTGCCTCCGTGTTTTGGTGTGACAGGGCGGGCAAAGCGCTGGAAGAAGACGACAGTCGAAAAATCGTCGTCGATGAATGGGTGGGTGTGTGGATTGCGCTCGCCCCTTTTGCGAACCTGACGTTCATGGAATGTGTCGTCGGGTTTATTGCGTTTCGAGTTCTCGATATCGTCAAACCCTTTGGAATCCGTAAGATCGATGATCATGTTCATGGCGGATTTGGGGTGATGCTTGATGATGTCGCCGCAGGTTTGGTGGCGATTCTGCCGGTTTTAGCTTGGCGCATGGCGCTCGGCGGTTGATCGGTGTTTTAGGCAAACCAACCTGTTAAAGTGAGGCCATGGAAGACGAAACGTTTCAGTTAGATCTTACGGCAACGATCACTGATGTTCCTCAGGCGAACAGCCTTCCGCTATTCATCAAATTGATTGACCAGCTTGTTCATGGGGTTTTTGAAGGCGACGCGCTCGCAGAGAAACTGCAGGTCGATGAACGAACCGTTCACTATTATCTGGAATTCGGAAGGTGGCTTGGTTTCTTGCACACACGTTCTGGGGTGCATGGTTTCACCGAGACCGGCTCTGCCTTTGCGCACAGCGTACCGGCGCGAGGCAGGCTTTTTTCACAGGCGATGTTTCGGCAGAAATTGGTGCAGGCGATCAACGCCCTGAAACGCGAAAGCGTCGATAACGATGGTGTCGAACGCCTGAGCACGCGTGCGGCGGCCGAAAAGGCGATCGATGCGATGTCTGATCTGGCGGAGTCGACGGTTGAACGCCGGGCGTCAGGTGTGGCTCATATGTTGGATGCCGCGTATCAATCGTCTCGGATTGACTGGCTCACAGGTGCCCCGTCAACGGAATACCGAAATCTAGTTTTGGATTTTCCCGGTCGGACATTCTTGACTGCGATGGCCGCGCGCCAATTCGTTTCATCAAAAGAAATGCGGATCGGATTTCCACGGCAAGTCGTGATCTTTGTGCGTGATCACGGGCATAAGCTGAGCGCCACGACGTGGCAGCGTGCCTCGTACGAAAGCTCAGATGGAAAGGCCACCTGGTTTGGCTCTGTGCCCATTAACGAATCCACCGTGGACGTGGCGGAACGGCGCGGCCGAGATTTGCGTCGTCTGCTCGTGAGTTGTGTGCCCTTTGTGACTCTGGTGGCCGCGCTACTGACCCACAGAGATGCGGCAAAACGTCCGATCGTGCGGCTGACTCGAGATATGTATGGCATCAAGATTTGGGCTCATGACCGCGAGATCGGCACGTTGAGTTCGGTGATCGAGCGTTTTGCCGCTGAGCTGGGCCTGGTGATCGTGCAAGGAATTCCCAAAGCTCTGCGACATGCTCCAGATGCGCTTTTGGAGTCTGGCGACGACGAGGATCTCTTAGAAATTCTGGTGGCCTGCGGGATGCTGAAAATTCACGATACCGCGTTTGAGGTCAGGCAGGGGCTCGACGATGAATTTCGAGAGGCCGAACATGATTCGTCTTCGACGATGGAAAAGCTGAAACCGCTGCAGGCCGCGCTCGTGGCCGTGTTTCGTACGCCTTAGGATTTTGATGTTAAATAAATGGGCCATTTTCACTGCAGTGATCATGCACGGCTGCGGAGCGTCTACGCCGATTCAACCTAAGTCGCTGACAGACGCGTCACAGAGTCTTGTGACGCTGTCGGCTTTCGAAGGAAAACGTACGTCGAAGTTTACGGGTGTGATGGAACTCGAAGTGACCTGTTCGATTTCGTTGCTTCCAACCGCGACAGAAAAGTTTTGGGTGTTTTCCCAAATCGGAGATGGGGCGGATTGCGCGCCGAGCCGGGTTGTCGTCGATACTCATGGTACCGTGATTCGATACGATTACGCCGCAATGGCTCATGCATTGGGCCAAACCGGAGATTGGGCGTCGACGGAGATTATGCTGGGTGTGGCTAAGTTCAGTGATGTCAGAATCATGAGGCTGGCCGTGCCTTCACCTATTGTTCGCCGCGCGCCGGTCGGCGAGAGTGTCGCTGACGTCGACAGACAGCCTACTTCGATTCGAAAAGAAGTGACCAAAGACGGATTGGTTTTACGAACAAAAAATCATTCGTCAGCGCTACCCCCTTTCACCCTGGTTGAAGAGCAATACGGCGTCATTCCGGCCGGGGACACATGGATAAAAGAAGGTAGCTATGAGGTGACGGCCGTTGAACTTGAGGAAGCGAATTCCAAACAAGAGGTTTTTAACGAATATCTAGCCACCAAAGCCACCGCAAAAATCTGTGAAGAGGGTGATCCTGTCGAGTGTTCTGTGCAAGCCGTCGCGGCGCTTGAACTGGGCGAGCGAGCGATGGCAAGGCGCCTGGTCGAAGCCGGTTGTTCCCAGAATGACAGCGAGTCATGTGCACTGTTGGGACTCTATAAACGACAGGGGATCGGTGGAAAGGCGGTCGAAACGGCGGCCCTCGTCGACTTGGAAAAGGGGTGTGAATTGGGTTCTGGCGCCGGATGTTTTGGTGCAAGTCTCTCATCTAAATTGGTCCAGCCTTCACGGAATGCGATGGTGGAAAAAGGCTGCGTTCTTGGTTACGCTCAGGCCTGCGCCATCATTGGGCGAAACCTCGCCCATGCAGGGGATGTCAAAGAGGGTCTCAAGACTATGCAGGCCGCATGCGATAAGGATTTTTTGTCCTGCGACATCCTTTTCGAATCACAAATCAAATTCCAAGAAGGGCCGGCTCAAGTTCAAGGTGCTGAAAACCTGGCAAAATTATGTCCCACTAAATGGCAGGCTTGCGAAAAGGCGCTTCGGTTTCCGGACCTCTTGGATGAAGAATCGCTCGAAGAAGTCGAAGTGGTGGAGCGTGAGGTCAGCGCCAAAGCATGCGGGCAAGGCGAAGCCGCCGCCTGTTACCGGCAGGGCACATTATTTTTGGATGGAGTGGGTGGGGAAGTCGAGACCTCGAAGGGCCTCGACTTCCGCCGAAAGGCTTGCGAAATGGCAGATTATCTGTGCGAAAAAAGCTCAGATAAATAGGCCTATTTCTGTTTGCCTTCGATGGCCAGAAGCAGAACCACGGCCGCGATGCCGAGGCGTCGATCGAGTTGTTTGTTCGCATCTTTCGAAAAATCGATATCGAATTTAGCGACAAATGGATTAAAGTTCTGATTAAATTCAGCAACCAAATTTCCGTCCATCGTGACGTCGAATTTCTGAGGAATTAGATTCGACAAAAACCGGCGCAGCATCGCAAAAAGCATGCTGTCTTCTTCGATTTGACCAATCGTCTGGTCGTTGACGTCAAGAATCAGCCACTTGTCGCGAAGAAGGCTCTTCATGCCGTCTCGTTTCAACGCGCCAATTTTTTCGCCTTCCGGGGTCGCGACATCGTATGCAGCGCTGAAGTCCATGATGCTACGAGCTTGAATCGTCAGCACGGGATTGGTTTGGCCAGCGTCCGTGCAAACAGTGATGGCTTCCTTGAGCTTGAACGCCTTTTGCTTCACAAAAAAAGCCAGCGTGCCGTCAGGTCTAAAGATTTCGAACTCGGCGCCCATAAGAGCAAGGATCTTCTTGCGAGCCAGAAAGCGCTCGGATTCAAACGGAACCATCGCGTCTTGCATGTGATCTCCTGTTGATTGGTGTAAAAGAACGGCGCGAAGCTACCACGGAGAACCGGCTCATGGAACTAGGCAGAACATCAGGCGTTTTATTGCACCCCACCTCGTTGCCAGGCGCTTTTGGCGTGGGTGATCTTGGGGCCCAAGCTCGAGAATTTGTCGACTGCCTTGTCGCAGCGAAGCAACATTGGTGGCAAATTCTGCCTTTGAATCCGACAGATGGCTCGGGGTCTCCTTACGCCTCGTATTCAGCGTTTGCTGGAAACCCGATGTTGATCGACCTGAGGCCACTCGTTGAAAAGGGTTGGCTTCAAGAAGGCGACCTGGTCGCCCTCAAGGATTTTGCGGACTCCGAGGCCGACGACCGGGCGAATATCGCCGCGCTCACTCCCCTGAAAATGAAGGTCTTAGGGCTCGCACACGCTAATCATAACGCCGACGCGCAGGTCGCCGCGTACCGCAAAGAACATAAAGGGTGGATCGAGGACGTGGCGCTTTTTAGCGCGCTGAAAGCCCATTTTGGTGACCGCTCTTGGAAGGATTGGGACGCCGCGCTTGTCGCCCGTGACCCCAAGGCGATCGCAGCCGCGAAGCAAAAACATGCGGAAGCCATGGACTTTGTCGTCTTTTGCCAGTGGCTCTTTGACACGCAATGGTCCGAACTGCGCGCTTACGCCAATGAACGTGGTGTGCGGATCATCGGGGATTTGCCCATTTTTGTGGCGATGGACAGCGCCGACGTCTGGTCAGAACGCTCCTGGTTTCAGGTGGGGTCTCTGGGCGAAGCCGCCGAGGTCGCTGGAGTACCCCCTGACTACTTCAGCGAGACCGGCCAGAAATGGGGCAATCCGCTCTACGACTGGGCTGCCCTGAAAAACGATGGTTTCGACTGGTGGATTCGTCGAATTCGGCGTGCCATGTCGCAATGCGACCTGGTGAGGATCGATCATTTTCGCGGTTTTGAGTCGTTCTGGGCGGTCCCAGAGTCGGCGCCAAATGCCATTCAAGGCGAGTGGAGAAAAGGGCCGTCCGACTCATTTTTTGCCGCAATCAAGGATGCGCTGGGCGAGGTTCCTTTCATTGCTGAAGACCTTGGGATCATCACACCAGAGGTTTCGGAATTGCGTGATCGGCAGCAATTGCCCGGCATGAAGATCCTGCAATTTGCGTTCGATGGGTCACCGGACCATCCATTCTTGCCTCATACCTATCCGACTCGGTGCGTGGCCTATACCGGGACGCATGACAACGACACCTCCTTGGGGTGGTACGAAAGTCTTCGTGAGGAAGAAAAACACCTCGTCCGGACATACCTAAGTCACGGTGATGACGGGATCGTTTGGGCGATGATCGAGTCCGTCGCGGCTTCCAAAGCCGAATTGGTGGTCTTTCCGCTTCAGGATATTTTGGAACTCGACGCTGACTCTCGCATGAATATTCCGGGGACATCGTCAGGGAATTGGGGCTGGCGTGTAAGCGCGTCGCAATTAAAAAACGCCAAAGCATTTAGCCACTTGGCGCAGATTACCGAAAAAGTGGGCAGATCTTGAAACGTTGGTTAGCGATCATTTTGGCGGGTCTTATTGCCGTGGCCGCATTGGTGTTCTTTTTCATGAGCGCACCCGAAAAGGCGCAAAGCTCAGCTGATATGGCACCCGTCGCAGCGCCTTTGGGGCTCTACGTCTCCGGTGTGGTGATCGATGGCACTGGAAAGGGCGTTTCGGGCGCCGTGGTGCAGTCTGGCGAAATCGAGGTTAGGACCGACGACGAAGGGGCATTTCGATTCTTGGACCTTGAGCCGGGCGAGCTTTCGATCAGCGCGCAGGCTGAGGGTTACGTGGTCAAGGGGCCGCCGGGCCGTCCACTTTGGACCGGTGAGTTAAAGGCCAAGCATCCGCTGGCTGGGCTGAAATTGGTTTTGCATCAGGCGAGCGTCGCATCGGGCAACGTGGTTGCGGGCCGCACCGCTGTGAGTGCGCATTTGACTGTGCTTTATCGCGACGACGGAGATGGAGAATATTCGATCGAGGCCGGAAGCTCTGATTCAAAAACCGGTGGGTTTTCAATTTCTGGGTTGGCTCCGGGCCAAATTCGACTTTTGGTCGAAGCCGACGGCTACGCGTTCGCTGAAAGCGAAGAATTTTTGCTTTCAGACGGAGAGACGCTCAACGAAATCGTCATCGACCTGAGCCCTGGCGGAGTGGTGATGGGAGTCGTCAGCGATCCTACAGGCACACCGCTGAGTGGCGCAGAGCTTGTGTTGCAGGGGGCAGGCCGTGCCAGGAGAATCGTTTCACAGGGCGACGGAAGCTTCAATTTTTCCGCGGTACCAGTCGGCGAAGTCAGTATTCGCGCCCGTCTGAATGGTTTTTTGGACGCGAGCGTCGATGGCCTGGTGATCGTCGCCAATGAAACCTCGAATACCGACATCGTGTTGGAGCGCACCACTGGGGTGTTCGGGCGTGTTTATGACAAGGATGGTCCGGTCACACCGGCCTTCATTATTTTGCCCGGGGAACGCCGGCCGGAGCTCGTCGTGAGCGACGGTTCGTTCAAGGTCTTGGTTCCAGGCGTGTCGGAACTGACCGTGATTTCGCCTCGTCATATCCCCAAAACCGTCACGATCGTGCCTGGGGTATCCTCCGAAGTCGAATTGACTCAAGGCGGTTCTGCGCGTGGGAGTGTCGTCGACGAGAGTGGGAACCCGATTCCGCAAGCTCAGGTAAGCGTGAACTGGTTTCAGGCTGACGGTCCAACGCCCTACGGGCCTTCGATCTACCCCGTGCAAAGTGTGAATGGCAGCGATGGAAGCTTTGAAATTGGGCCACTTCGCCCTGGGAAATACACGCTCTCGGCGCGCTCGGGGGCTAATGCGACCGGCGAATCGAAGACCTTCGAAATTAGAGATTCACGAACAGTGACGGGCATTCGAATCGTGCTGCCCGCCGGGGCGATCGTCGAAGGAGTCGTAAAAGATTCCGCTGGTAATCCCGTCCCGCGTGCAAGGGTGGAGTTGTTCGAGGCATTTTCGCGGTTCGCCAGACCTTCGACTTTGACCGGGCCCGATGGGCATTATCAGATTGACGGTGTTCCTCCTGGACGTCGTTCGCTGCGGGTTTCCGCACGTGGTTTCATGACTCGTCTGGCCTCCGGGATCGAAGTCAAAGCCGGCACCAACACGCGGGATGTGTCGCTCGCCCCAGAAGAGTCCGGAAAGAAATTCAGCTTCGGCGGAATTGGGGCCGTTTTATCGCAGACCGCGGACGGAATTGTTGTTCAGAAGACGATGGACGGAAAACCAGCTGCACTTTACGGACTGCAGCCAGGCGACCTGATCCGTGGCATCGACGGTGAAGACACCGCAGACACTCGGCTCGACCGAGTCGTCGAGAAGTTGCGCGGCGAAGAAGGCGCCCCGGTGAGTGTCGAAGTGGAACGGGCCGGAAAACGCATGAAAGTCGAAATCACTCGCGGTTCTGTCGAAGTAAAATAGGGTGCGATTGTGATGGGTCCGCCTGGCTCCAGCCCGGCATTGCGACTGGTCCGCAGGCCCTATGGCCTGCATGTGATTCGACGATGTCCCGCACTAAATCAGAGGGTTTTGAGCACCGCGGTGCATCGTGGGCAGCATTCGTTGCCGCTGCCAGCGGGGATCCAGTAATTCCAGCAACGTGGGCATTTTTCGTCCGTGGCCACCGCGACGTTGACTCCCACGGTCTGTCCTGCCGGCACAGCGCCCTCCGTGACGCTGACGTGGCTGACGATGAAGAACATCGCAAGGAACGAAGCATCGTAGCTCTGAAGCAGTTCTAGGATGGCTCCAGTGGCCAGGATGGTCACGTCGGCTTCCTGACTTGACCCGATCTGTCCCGGCTTCTTGTCGTTCTTGGGAGCTCGAATCGCTTCCAACCCTTTTTGAACTTCGGCGCGGATCGTGAGCAAGGTGCTCCATTTCTCGTCCAATTTCGGATTTTTCCATGCCGAAACTTCGGGGAAGTCCATCAAGTGCACGGAATCGTACTCTTCGGTCGTCTTGGGCAAGTTGTCCCGAACTTCTTCACACGTGAACGTGAGCACGGGCGCCATCGCTCGCATCAGGGCGTGCAAAGTCAGGTAATAAGCCGTCTGCCCGCTCTTTCGTTCTTTTGAGTTAGGCGCTTCGCAATAGAGTCGGTCTTTCGAGATGTCCAAGTGAACGCCCGAAAGATCGCCGGTGCAAAGTTGCATCACTGAATGGAAGACTTGGTGGAATTGATATTCCGCAAAGCCAGCGCCGCAGCGCTCCACGACTTCGGCCGTGCGATGCATCAACCACTGGTCGCTCTCGTCCATCTGGTCGAGGGGAACGATATCGGTGTTGGGATTGAAGCCCTCCAGATTGCCTAAAAGAAATCGGAAGGTGTTGCGGATCTTGCGGTAGGCGTCGGCCATTCGCTTGATGACTTCGGTCGAAAGGCCGATATCACCACGGTAATCCACAGATGCGACCCAGAGACGCAGGATTTCTGCGCCGTGGGTGTCGATCATCTTCTGCGGGGGCTCGAAGTTTTTCGAGGATTTCGAGTATTTATGGCCCTGTTCGTCTTTCACAAAACCGTGCGTGAGGCAGGTTTTATAAGGCGAATGACCACGGGTACCGACCGCGCACATCAGGCTTGATTGGAACCATCCACGGTGTTGGTCGGAACCTTCCAGGTAAAGGTCGGCAATGGGTTCAAGGCCGAGTTGGTCTTCCAAAACAGCCGCCCACGAGGTTCCGGAGTCAAACCAGACGTCTAGGATGTCGTCTTCTTTGTGGAATTGTTCGGCGCCCGCGCCACAGCTTGAACAGACGGTTCCCGCGGGCACAAGGTCTTTGGCGTCGCGTTCAAACCAGACGTCTGCACCCTGTTCGGCGACAAGGTCGGCCACAAAAAAAGCGATTTCTTTGGTGGCCATGGATTCACCGCAAGCGTTGCAGTGCATGACGGTGATCGGCACGCCCCAGCTACGCTGACGGCTGATGCACCAATCGGGACGGCCTTCGACCATGCCCACGATGCGCTCGCGTCCCCAGCTTGGAACCCAGTTAATGCGATCGATTTCTTCGAGCACATTTTTACGAAGCTCAAATCCGTCTTCAAGGCCAGCAGACTCAGGTTCCATCGCGATAAACCACTGGGTGGTCGCGCGGAAAATAACCGGTTTTTTGCTTCGCCAACCATGTGGGTAGCGGTCAATTTTGAGCTTATCGCCCACTGCATTGACCAACATGCCAAGGTCAGCCAAATGCTGCTGGATCAATGGGTTGGCCTTAAACACATGCTCGCCGCCCCAAAGTGGGACCAGCGCTTCCATGAAACGACCGCGGAAATCGACCGGATTCAGGACTTCCAGACCAAATTGTTGGCCCAGCACAAAGTCCTCTTGACCGTGTCCTGGTGCGGTGTGCACGCAGCCCGTTCCTTGTTCCAGCGTGACGTAGTCGGCTGGCAAAAGGACGGAATCGCGCTCGATGAACGGATGGCGAGCGTGAAGGCCTTTGCCTTCGCCCAATTCGCCGACCAATTCGCGGCCTTCAAACGTATGCAAAACCTTAAAATCTTCGATTTTACAGGCTGCCATGAACGAGTCACGAAGGCCTTCAGCGCCGATGAACACTTCGTTTCCGACCTGAATCAACTGGTAGGGAAGGTCGGGATTAAGCGCGATCGCAAGGTTGGCCGGAAGCGTCCACGGGGTCGTCGTCCAGATCACGATGAAGGTTGGAAGTCCGCCGGTTTTGGCCTTCAGCTCAGCTGGTGGCTCAAAGGGGAATTTCACAAAGACGTGTTCGGTGGTGAACGAGTCGTACTCGACTTCGGCTTCGGCCAACGCGGTTTGTGAAGCCCAATCCCAATGAACAGGTTTCAGGCCGCGATAAGCGATGCCTTTTTCGAAAAACCGTCCAAGCTCGCGAATGGTCGCGGCTTCGTAACGGTAATTCATCGTCTTGTAAGGGTTTTCCCAGTCGGCAAAAACCATCATCCGCTTGAATTCATCACGTTGGATCCCGACGTATTTGTCGGCATAAACGCGGCATTCCTTGCGGACTTCGACTTTGCTCATCTCGGCTTTTTTGGCGCCGAGCAATTTGTCGACCTGATGTTCGATCGGCAGACCGTGGCAATCCCAGCCGGGAACGAGCTCGGCCTGAAAACCAGCCATGTTCCGGTATTTTACCACAAAATCTTTGAGGACTTTGTTGAGGATATGGCCGTGATGGATATTGCCGTTGGCGTAAGGGGGGCCGTCATGAAGCACAAATTTTGGAGCCCCTTGCGCCTTGCGGGCCGCAATAATCTTTCCGTACACATCCATGTTCTCCCAGCGCGCAAGCATCTCGGGCTCGCGATTGGCGAGGTCGGCCCGCATGGAAAAGTCGGTGTTAGGAAGATTGAGGGTTGCCTTAAAATCGGTCACGACGCGCTCCGTAATACGTTAGCTGATCGACAAGATGTCGACCCTCGCTGAGATATCAGGAACGCAGCGCTTTGTCAGTCGCGTTGTGAACGCTTCATGGTGTCACCGGGTGTTTGTCTTGACAGGTGTAAGAGCCCTGAATGGGAGATGGCTGTTTGAACAGACTGAGAATCCTCAAAAACGATGTAATTGGAGGGTCAATCACATGGAATGGAACGAAGGCGGTAATCTCGGAATTTGATATATCCAAACTCGTCCTCCATCGGCAATCCCTCTGACATGGTGACCCAATACTTAGTAGGACCACTCTCCATTGGCACGGCCCAATGTCCGGCAGAAGTGGGAGGCGGTTGGCTCAATACCAGGTCTTTGGTAGCCCGAAGCTGGTCTGCCTCTTCCCCGATAAAAGCGACAAAGTTATCGCTACATCCATAGTTTGGACCAAGCTCTTCTGGACTTTGCAAGAGCGGCCAAGGCTGAAGAAGCCGTTCCGGGATTGGAGAACCCTGAATAAGAACATTAATCCAAATTCGATCACCCACATAAGGAGTCAGGCCATCTAAAACCAAAGGGTCTTTTAGGACATCGTATTTCAAGATGGCCGCAACTAATAGTTCGAGGTCATTTAGACTCTCTGGATGGCTTCCGAGCGCCTGAGGGCCATATTCGATGTCGAACGCGTAAGTCCCTCCCTGAAAGTAAAACAGATTCCAACTCGGAGACAAGACGTAAGAAAAGTCCGTTTGGCCAGCCTCATCGAACTCAGCAAATTCAAGAGCCCTAAACCCTTTTAAGATATGAGCAAGGACCTCCGGTCCAATTTGTTTGTGAAGCGGCGCCTCCAGCATATTGTCCCCTTCTCTGAACTGAAGAACCCACATTTCACAAGATTCGTTGATATGTAGGTAATAGTCTCCGTTTCGAATGAAAAGAGCTTCACCCGATAGGTGGTAAAAATTGCCTACTGTCGAAAAAACCAATTTCTTGGGGTCAGGATTCGGATTCGAACAAATCTCTTGAGCGACCGCTAGATAGTCCGCCTCGGTAAACTTGGGGGCCGGCCAAACAAAGGTCGTAGCATCCACACCCACGTCGCTTAGGTCGGTGTCCAAGCCGTCATCGACAACGGCGGTGGGATCTGAGGCTGTGCAGGCAATACTTGAACAAAACAGGAAGAGGAGCAGATAGCGCATAACAAAACCTAGCGGCCGGATTCGGACCCTTTAATTCCCAGAAATGGCAAATAGAGTCGGAAGTTAAATGAATCAATCGCAAGGCGTGTAGATGATGCGAGCATCACGAAATGTGACAAAGCCGAATTCGTCCTCCATTGGCAGGCCCTCGGACATCGTTACCCAATATTGGTGGTCGTTGCTCTGCATGCTTACTGCGAAATGTCCGATCGTATCAGCAGGAGCCTGACTCAACGCCGTGGCCCTTGCCGCCCGGAGTGCTTCTGCGTCTTCGCCTGTAAACGTGGCAAAATGATCGCTGCACCCATAATTCGGTCCCAAATCTTCGAGGCTTTGCGAAAGCGGCCACGGCTGAAGCAGTCGGTCCGGTGTGGCCACAATCTGATTGAGCACATTAATCCAGAGGCGGTCGCCGATATAGGGAGTCAATCCTTCCAAAACGAGTGGGTCCATTAAAGGATCATATTGCAGAATGGATGCGACCAAGACCTCAAGCGGATTCAAGTCTTCTGGGGTCGCACCGAGATCTGACGGACCGTAGACGAGGTCGAATGCGTAAGTTGCGCCTTTGAAGTAAAATAACCTCCAACTTGGCGACAAGACATAGGAAAAGTTGGTCTGTCCCGCCTCATCGAACGTGTGAAGCTCAAGCGTACGATAACCCATTAAGATATGAGCGAGGAGTTCTGGTCCAATGCGCTTATGGAGCGGTTTCGCTAACATGTTATCTCCAGCCTCATACTGAAGAATCCACATGTCACAGGACTCATTAACATGAAGATAGGTGTGTCCGTTTCGGAAGAAAAGCACGGAACCAGAGTTATGAAAGCCGTCAAGCACGGCCGAAAAGACCAACTTCTTGGGGTCAGGATTCGGGTTCGAACAGATTTCCTGAGCAACCGCCAGATAATCGGCCTCAGTGAACTTGGGTGCCGGCCATACAGAGGTCGTCGTATCCACACCTGTGCAGGCAACGCTCAAACAAAATAGGAAGAGGAGCAAATAGCGCATAACCAAACCAAACTGCCGGATTCAAACCCTACATCACCGCGAAACAACTTGTGGAGTCGGAGGTTAAATGAGTTAGTCACAAGGCGTGTAAATAATTCGAACATCGCGAAACGTGACAAAGCCAAACTCGTCCTCCATGGGCAGACCCTCGGACATGGTTACCGAATATTGTTTGTCGTTACTCTGCATGTTCACTGCGAAATGTCCGACCGAATCAGCAGGGGCCTGATTCAGCGCCGTGGCCCTTGCCGCCCGGAGTGCGTTCGCGTCTTCGTCCGTAAACGCCATGAAATGATCGCTGCACCCATAATTAGGGCCCAAATCTTCAAGGTTTTGTGACAGCGGCCATGGCTGAAGAAGTCGGTCTGGTGGAGGCACAACCTGAATGCGTACATTAATCCAGATATGGTCGCCCATATAGGGAGTTAGGCCCTCCAAAACAAGGGGGTCCACCAATGGATTATATTTCAAAATGGATGCAACCAAGACCTCAAGCGCGTTCAAGTCTTCGGGCTTCCCACCCAGAGCTTGAGGACCATATTCGAAGTCGAATGCGTAGGTCGCACCTTGAAAATAAAACAGGTGCCAACTTGGCGACAAGACATAAGAAAAATCCGTCTGCCCCGCGTCATCGAAAGTGTGAAGTTCAAGCACACGATAACCCATTAAAATATGCGCAAGGAGTTCTGGTGTGACGCGCTTATGGAGAGGCTGCTCCAGCATATTATCCCCAGCGTTGAACTCAAGAATCCACATGTCGCAGGATTCGTTGATATGCAGATAGGTGTGTCCGTTTCGGAAAAAAAGAACGGAACCGGAGTTATGAAAGCCCACGAAAACTGCCGAAAAAACCAATTTTTGGAGGTCAGGATTCGGGTTTGAACAGATCTCCTGGGCGACCGCCAAATAGTCGGCCTCGGTGAACTTGGGTGCTGGCCAAACAAAGGTAACGACATCCACGCCAGCATCGCCTAGGTCGGTGTCCAAGCCGCCATCGACAACAGTGGTGGGATCTGCCGCTGTACAGGCAATACTTGAACAAAACAGGAAGAGGAGCATATATCGCATCATAACTTACCGGTCGTATGAATTCAGAGCAGTTGCCACCCAGTATTTAGTTGGTAGCCACAATCTGACCAAAAACACACGAAGAAGCTATATGTAGAAAAAAACTACATCTTATCAAATGCTTATTTCGACTTTTAAGAGGTTTTCGACGTGGCACGTGGACATAAAAAAGGCGTCCGTTGTTTCGGACGCCGAGGCTCAGAATCTTCATCGATGGGCGCAATAGGGCCTGCGGACCGAGCTCAGAGCCGAAAACAGAAAGCTGACAACTGATAACGGCCGTAGGCCTGGCGGAATCAGCTGCCGAATTTGCTGGCCATGCTCATGATGTCGTCCAACGGGTTACCGTCGCCGTTGAAGTCGAGCATATTCGCGAGGCCGCCGAGACCGCCTGAAGCCGGTGCTGCCTGTTGCTGGCCGCCACCGAGCACTGATCCCAGAACGTTTCCAAGCATTCCGCCCATGCCACCGCTGGCGGGTGCACTTTGTTGACCGCCTTGTTTGGCCATGTAGCCGGCGACCATCATCGTCAGAATCGGAAGCATTTTCTTGAGCAGGCCGCTGTCGACGCCGCTGGCGCTTGATGCGTGGGATGCCACCGAGCGGCTCACTTCTTTCGACCCAAAGATCTGTCCGAGGATATTATTGCCGTTTTCGACAGGTGTTGGGCTCGATCCAAGGACCTGCTCAAGCAGGGCTCCGCCGCCCATTCCGCCTAGCATTCCCATCATGCCTTCCAAACCGCTGCCCTGACTCTGGGCGTTCTTTTTGAACCCACCCATGATTGCCGGGAGCAAAGCTGCTGCGCCTTTTGATGCGGTGCCTGAATCGACGCCAAGTTCTTTTGCCATCGATGCGATTCCGCCGCTTTGTTCCAAAATTGCTGCAATATCCATGGGATGCCTCTTTATGTGTAATTCGTTTGGTCGCTCTTGGACGCTACTGTGCCCATAAATTAGCAAGGAAACAAGATGCCGGTTTTGGCCTGAATTCAAGACGTGGTGCCGGTCGAATAGCCTATGAAATAAGGGCCATCCCTAGTTCGTGGCAGGTGGCGTGCGCCTGATGACATGCTGTTGAGGCAAAAACGGGTCGTCGGCTGCGATAAAATGACAATTTCGGCAACATTTTTCGGGTTTGACCGATAACGGTTCAACTTGAGGGTGAAATGAGCGTCTCAAAAACCAATAGGTCCGCGTCGACCAAGGCGCAGGAAGCACTTCCATCGAAGGACGGCAGCGCGTTTAAGAAGGCGTTGAAGTCCGCATCCAAGAAAGCCGCCTCGGAAACGAAGGCGAATGCCCAAGCGGCGAACAAGAACCGACTGGGTGAACCCGAGATTGGCGATCGACTGAAGGGCGAAAAGCTAGATGGAGAGCGCCTGAAAGGTGAAGATCTTGCGGGTGAGTCGAAAACCCGATCCGGCGATAACGACGTGTCATCGACCGAGAACGGCGTCGAGTCTGGTGCGACGGAAGATTCCGGTCTCGAAGCCGGCCAACGTGAGCTCGATGACGTGTCTCGCGATGATGTGTTCTCAGACGAAGAACTCATGATTTCTCCTGATGGTTCATGGGGCGCGCCGGCCCAAGGGCTTGCGCAGCCTGGTGCCATCATCACGTCAACCCCAGCGACGCCGGCGCCTCCGGCGCAGGTGATGCAACAGCTGGTGAGCGCGATGGCTGCCGAAGGTTGGGTGGGCGCAGATATCCATGGAAAAAAGGTTGTGATGCTAAATGTGGAATGCCCAGGCCGTGGTTCGGTCAGAATTCGCCTGCGTAAAGAGGAAACAGGCGTGTCGGTGAGGGTCCGCGCCGATAACGACGAGCTTTCGGGACTCCTTGAGACCCATCAAGACCAATTGCGTGATGCCATGTCCAAAAAGGGGCTCGCGTTGGCGAACCTTGAGGTGGTGAGTTGACCTGGCGTTCGTTTTCTTGGGACCAGCTCAAACGCATCGATGGACGCGGCCAGCATCTGGTGTCACGGTTGTCGGTTTTGGGCCGAGCTGAGCCGCTTTCGACGGCATTGAGCAAGGCCTTTGAGGCCCAGTGCCGCTACGAGCATGCGCGCGCGAGTCTTCATCCGAAAGGAGTTCAGATTTCGATGGATGATGGGTTTGTCGCTCGTTTCACGACTGTGCCGGGGAATCTTCCTTTTTATTTCTGGCTGCCGGCGTCGTCTTGCCTGGGGCCGCTCAACCGTCTTTTTGACGACACCAAACCACGAAACGGAGTGTTGGATGGGGCTGAGTGGGGGGCGCTCGCCTACGTCGCATTGGAAGTGCTCAAGGGGGCTGTCGATGCTGGGATGCCGCCTGCGCGTCTTGAGGCAAATCCTCCACCGCCTTCGCTCGTGTCTCATGACGTGGGGCAAGGGTTGGTATTTGAGAGCACCGTTGTGTTTCGGGGCAGGGGCATCGGCCGAAACTTCGGTCGCATTCTGCTCCCGCTCGCGACCGCCGACGAATTGGCAAAGTACCTTGAACCCCAGATGTTTTTTGGTGACGCGGTCGGTCGCGCTCAAATCACGCTTTCTGTGAATTTGCCTGCGGGGCAGCTGCCTTTTGAGGACCTACGTTTGCTTGCCCCCGGTGATGTGGTCTTTGTTGCGGATTCCGTCGCCGCCCTCATGAAGACAGCCCGAATTCAAACCTCACACCACACGATCGCTGTGGAAATCACGCCCGATGATGACGCGTTTCGCGTCGGTATTGTTGAAATTATGGAGTACCAGATGGAGAACACGTCGCCCGAAGCCGCCACCATGAAGTTGACCCAAACAGAGGTCGACATCGAAATCAGGATGGGCTCGGTTCGTGTCTCATTGCAGGAACTCGGAAGTCTCGCCCCGGGCAGTGTATTTGTGATGGATACGCATCCAGGAGACCCAGTCGAACTGGTCGTAGGAGGAAGCGTAATCGCTCAGGCTGAGCTTGTGGTGGTCGGAGAGCGCGTGGGCTGTCGCGTGATTCGGCGACTTAAATAGGCCCTATTCGTGCCATTTGCAGGATGGGCATTCTTTGCGTGGGATCGTCATAAAGACGCCGTAAACGCCAAGGATGAAGCTGACGCCGATCGTTGGGAAAAACAGAAGAAACGAGGCGAAGACCAGAAGCGCGCCAAATGCCTTGCGGAAATGCGATCCTACGGGAATCGTCTCGGTTTGGCATTTGGGACATTTGTGGGCCATCAGTCTGCAACCTTCGCGAGGCTTCTAAGGCGCTCGGCAGCGAGTTCAACCGCGAGGCGATCCTGTAGCACAGCAATTCGTGCAATCGCGAGTTGGTTTTCGGCGTTGATGACGTCGAGTTGAGTCGTAGCACCGTAGCGGTAGGCAGCATTGGCTTGTCTTGTCGCAGTCTCCGCCAGTTCAACCTGAGTTTTACCGGATTCCAACTGTGTCAGGCTCGACAGGTACTGATTCCAGGCGGTGTCGATGTCGGCCGTAATCTGCGTGGAGGTCTTGCGCGATTGAATCTGCGACGCCAGCAGCGCGGCTTCCTGGATGTCCATATTGGCCTCTCGAAGTCCACCGTCCCAAATCGTCCAAGAAGCACCAAACGAAATTGTCCATCGGACCTCGCTCGGGCTCAGTGCGGTGCCTTTTTGGTCTGCGAGCTGAAAGTTTGCGGACAAGATGGGCAGGTACTGAAAATAGATTTCTCGTACTTGTTCATCGGCGAGCTTCTGTTGAAGTTTGGCCTGTGCGACGTCAGGGCGGTTGAGTGAAGCAGATTCTTGGATGGTGGCCAGCTCAACATTATCGGTCACCACGCCCGTATCGGTCACGTCAAAGTCCGGCGGCGTTTGGAGCATATGCGCCAGCGTCCCACGGATATTTAGAAACGAAAGCCGAGCTGCCTCAATGTCTTTGCGGGCCTGCACTACTTGGAGTCGTGCACGCGTGACCTCAAATTCGGTGACCGTTCCGGCTTCCTGGCGAGCAAGAGTAGCCTTGAGCAAGGTCTCCGCGGATACAAGGCGCTCTTTGCCCACTTCCATCACCCGCCGCGTTGTCAGCAGTGTGTAGTAGGTCTGCAGCACTGCCAGATCGAGCTGTTGCGCCACCACTTCGATATTATTTTTTGCGAGTTCCTGTTGAAGATGAGCCTGCGGCAAGAGCGAGAGAGCACGAAAATTCGCACGCAGGCTCGCCGTGAGCGCCCAATTCCAGGTGGTCTTTGGCTGAATAACGATGGCCGGGCTGCCTTCAGGCGCCCCGAAATCCGCGACAATCTCGTCCTGATTTACGATATAATTCGCGTTGGCGGAAAGAGTTGGAAATACGGTCGACCAGGCTTGTTTCACCATCGCATCCGCGATCGTAATTTGGGTTTGAAGACCGGCAATATCAAGGCTGTTTTGGCGTACCATTTCACGGGATTTCGCCAAGGTGAGCGTTCTGGCTGCCTCGATTTTGAACTCCGAAATATCCAGTTGGCTTCCGGCAAAAAGGTCGGTCTTTTCGATCGAATCGGGTGTGCTGAAGGTGGGCGTTGTGTCAGTTGGGGCAGGGACTTCCTGCGCCTGGAGTGCAAAAGGAAGCAGCATCACCAAGATCGTCGCCGCCGCGCTGGCCGCGGCGCTACCTTTTAGAAAGTTCTGGGTCCGCATCGATAGGCTCTCCGCCATGACGTACGCTGCAGGCACCACGATCAGAATCAGAAGTGTCGACACTCCCAGTCCCGCCGAGACGACGTTCGCCATGGGCCCCCACATCTCGACCGACCGACCACCAAACACGATATTTAGATTCACGAAGTCGATGCTGACGCCGGCCACCAGCGGAAGCAGTCCCAGCACGGTCGTGGAGGCCGTCAGAAGCACAGGGCGGAATCGAACCACACCAGCGGTGATGGCCGCTTCGCGCAGCTCCATGCCGCGATCGCGCAACTGGTTGGCGTAATCGATGAGAACGATCGCGTTATTCACGACAACTCCGGCCAAAGAGATGACGCCGATGCCTGTCATGATCACGCCGAAAGGCAGCTGGAACATCACGAGCGCCAAGAACACGCCAATCAGGCTCAAGACGACGCTGCCCATGATGATGAGCGGCTGAATGATCGAGTTGAACTCGGTGACCAAGATCAACACGATAAAAAAGAGTGCAGCGAGCAGGGCCATGGCGAGGAAATCGCCGGCTTCTTTCTGGTCTTCGCTTTCTCCCGTGTACCGGATCTCGTAGCCCGCTGGCATCTTCAGGGTTTTGAGGTCCTCTTGCACCTGTGCCAGCAATTTCGCGGCAAGGAATCCCTGCGCGGCGTTGGCGCTCACCGTCACGATTCGGTCTTGGTCCTTGTGTCGAATCGAGCCTGCGCCCCCTTTGGGTTGAATGCTCGCGACCTCGGTGATCGGAATATGGATGCCGTCTTTGTTGACCACCGTCAGGCGAGCCAAGTCCTCGATCGTTCTTCTTTCGTCTTCATGCAGTCGCACCGTGATGTCGAACTCTTCATCGCCCTCGCGGTAGACCGTCGCGATCGTGCCATTGATGGCCGTTCGGATGGTTTGAGCGATGCCGCGTGTGTCTACTTCTGCAATGGCGGCGCGTGTCCGGTCCACAACGAGGTGAACTTCGGGCCGCGACAACTCAATATTATCTTGCAGGTCGATGATGCCTGGAATCACTCGCAGACGGTCCTTTACCTCTCGGGCCACGGTCGCCATGACGAGCAGGTCATCACCGATGATCTCGATGTTCACAGGGGCGCCCGCGGGAGGGCCGCTGCTTTCCTTCGCTAGAATGATGGAAGCGCCTGGAATATTGGAATAGATCTTTCGGAGTCGTTCCATGAATTCAAAAGGGCTCGAGGTTTGATGCTGGGACGAGACCAGGTCGACCGAAATCTTGCCGTAGTGTGGAGCGCTGCCGCCAGCAGACATGCCGCCGTTTCCGCCTTTTACGCCGGCGTCGACGATCCATGCTTCGACGAGATCTGGCGCACTGTGGAGAGGTTTCTCGAGCTCGGCCAGCAGCTTGTCGGTCTCTTCAATTCGCGTTCCATCAGGAAGCTCGACGTTCACGTTAAAGCGTTCCGGAGTGGTCTGCGGGAAGAACTCAACACCCAATTCCTGCGAGCCAAAGAGCATGGCGGAAGCCACGAGCGCCACGCCAGACATGAAGAGTACCGTCCAAGGACGGTCGACTGCCCAGACCAAGATCGTTTTGTAGGTGCGATAAAGTCGGTTGTCGGGCACTGCCAATTCGTTGTGGCCCATGTCTTTGGGGTCCACTTTGAGCAAGGTGGCACAAACGGTTGGGTTGATGACGAGGGCCACAAAGAGGCTCGCCAAAAGCGTAATAATCACGGTCTTGGGCAGGTAGCTCATGAACTCGCCAGTCACGCCCGGCCACATGACCATCGGAGCGAACGCGGCGACCGTGGTTGCCGTCGATGCGATCACGGCCCAGCCCACCTCGGCCGTCCCGTCGATCGCAGCTTGTACGCGGTCTTTGCCTTCGCTGGCATGCCGGTAAATATTCTCGACGATGACGATCGCGTTATCCACGAGCATCCCCAACGCCAACACCAGACTGAATAGAACGACCATGTTCAACGTGATCGAGAGCATCTGCAGCACGATGAAGGTGATCAACATCGAAAGGGGCACGCTGATGGCCACAAAAAGCGCGTTTCGTGCTCCGCCCATAAAGAAAAAGAGCACGCCCAGCACAAGAATAAGGCCCGAGATGATGTTGTTTTCAAGGTCATGAACCTGATCCAAAACGTTCACGGACATGTCGTTCAAAACGACGATGTTCACGCCTTCTGGAATCCTAGCTTCGTAGCTCTTGAGCACGTCCTTAGTGGCCGCGGCGATGTCGATGATGTTTTCGCCGGACCGTTTCACGACGGCCAAAGAAACGTTTGTTTCGGTGTATTCGACACGGTTGGCGCCTTCGCCTTTCCAGGTCGTCAGACGTGAAAACGTCTTGGGTTCTTTGAAGCCATCACGAACCTGAGCCACGTCGCGCAGATAAACCGGGGCGCCGCCGCCTTTGGGCACCTTCACCACGAGGTCTTCAATCATTTGAACGTTTTCGAATTCACCGGGCACACGCACGGTGTATTTCATCGGTCCGACGTCGATCGTTCCACCCGGAAGATTGATGTTCTCGGCCTGCAATTTGGCGATGATGTCGTTGAGTGAAACCTTGTGATACTGCAGCGCGGTCGGATCGACGAGCACTTGAATCTCGCGCTCCACACCCCCGGCCAAATCGACGCGAAGCACGCCCGGGACTTTTTCGATGTCGTCTTTGACGTCTTCGGCCAATTCCTTGAGCCGAACCGGGTCCATTTTGCCCGAGACATTGGCCACCAACACCGGCCAGTCGCTGGCGTTGATTTCGATGATATCCGGGTCTTCGGCATCCGGCGGAAGGTCAGATTTCGCCTTATCGACTTTGTCGCGAATTTTCTGCAGGGCGTCTTCGATCACGACTTCTGGATCGAACTCAAGTGTGATCAGTGAAACAGACTCAGCCGAGGTGCTGGTCATTTTCTTGAGGTCTCGGATCCCCTTAAATTCTTTTTCCAAGGGATTCGTGACCAGTGTCTCGATGTCGGCTGGAGACACGCCAAAATAGGCTGTGCTCACAATCACCACGGGAATCGCGATATCTGGCGCGGCTTCTCGAGGAAGTTGTTTGTACGAGATCAATCCCGCAACAAAGAGGATGACGATGAGCACCCAAACCGAGGTCGCATGCCGAATCGAAAAATTAGTGACTTGCATCGGGAATCCTTACTTGGCTTCAGCGACAGGTTCGGCTGTCGCGGCTGCGTTCACGACACGTACTTTGGTGCCGTCTGCCAGGCTGCGATGCCCTTTGACGATCAATTTGTCACCAGCCTTTAGGCCGCTTAACACGGCCACATTAGCGCCCTTGGCTGGCCCAAGTTCGACGGCTCGCAGCTCGGCTTTGAAGTCGGTTCCGGAGGCTTCACCCAAAACCATGGCTTCCTGCCGGTTGAACCCTTCCAGGATGGCGTCTCGTGGGACGACGACAATGGTGCCGTAGTCTTTGCGCGGTACGACCACCGACGCCCGCATACCGGGCAAGATTTCGAGTGATTCGTTGGGAACATGAATCTCGACCGGGAATGTGCGAGTTGCGGCCGTTGCCACGATCGCTCGGCGAAAGACTTTTCCCGTGAACGATTTTTCCAGCGCAGGGATCCAGATCTCGACTTCTTTGTCAGGCGTGATGAAGCGCACGTCGCCTTCGGGAACCGATGCCATGACCTTTACCGTGTCGTAGTCCACGATATGGGCTAAAGGCGCGCCGGGACCAACATACTCGCCAACTTCGGCGAATTTTTGGGCAATGTATCCTGCAATCGGGCTTCGGACATTGGTCTTCCCAAGGCCGACTTTGGCTTGCTTGATGCTCAACGAAGCACCATCAACTGCCGCGGCTGCTTGGTCGAGTTGCTGAGGGGTCGAGAGGCCCTGTTTTGCAAGCTGTTTGGTTCGATCAAACTCACGCTGCGCGGTGCTCAGCTGGCTTTGCAGCAAAGAAATCTGGGCCGTGTTCGACTCTCCATCGACTCGGAGCAGGAGCTGACCTTTGACGATTTTCTCTCCCTCGATGAAGGGAGCCGCAAGCACTCGCCCTGGGGCTTCGGCTGAAACCTGAACCTCGTGGATCGGTTCCACGACACCCGCGACTTCCACCATATCGACGAAGGGCACCGAGAGCGCTGTCACGGTTTCGACCGGAATGGCAATCACCGCCGGCGCAGTCGCGACGGCCTCGTCGGCTTTTTCACACGCCGAAAGACCCGCAAGGGTCGCCAACAACACTAGGAATGTCTTTGAGGTCATAGATCTGACGGGTGTCTTCCCGCTCCGTTGGGAGTTCTGAGGTCACTGACAAGTGCAACTACGCGCGTACGCGGGAAGATGCATTTGACCTCCCTTGGTTTCGGCGAAAACTTCGCTAAAAGCAATAATTACCTAGAGAACTTGGCACCGTGCGTGCCCGTTCACAGGTTCATGCCGAGACCTTTGAGGCGAGCCTCAAAAATGCGAGCAAGCTCAAGCTCGTTGTTTTCCGCGTAGTAGCGGGCGAGCTCGGCCAGCGGGAACGGATTGGCCGGAGAGAGCGCCACCATTTCGTGCAGAAGGGGCAGGGCTGCGTCAGAATTCCCTGCCTTGATCAGCGCCATGGCTTCTACCCGCAGCGTCTTGATGCGTGCGCCCAAATAATTGACACCTGGCGCAGGTGTTGGCTCAGCCTGCGGCGCGCCGCGTCGTGTGGGGCGGCTTCGCAACCGGTAGACTTTGTTCAGCCGCTCTTGCATGCTGGAGTCGTCAGGTTGGCGTTGTGGCAGTGCAGAATTTTGAGGTGCGGCGATCGGCTCGGTGCGTGAGGGAATCGCCGCTTCTGGGCGCAATATCCGCACGAACGACGCATTTAACGCCACCAGCGAAATCACGTCTTGGGTGTTATGTGTGAACAAGGGCAGCAGCCCAGAAATCACGCCCGTACGTGCATAGGTGTTCCAGCGAATCGGGGCCTCTGAACCCGGAATATCGCCTTGCCTATGGATGCCGAGGACCTTTTTTTCTAAATCGGGAAGGGACATCGATTGACGGGGCAAAAGCCTTCGTGCCACCCGGAGCAAATCTACATGAACGAGGCGTTCGAAGGGCGAGAGCAAGTCATGGTGGGCCATGCGAGCGATGACCCGTGGCAAGTCGAATGAGGCGCCATTGAAAGTGACCACCGCCTCAAAATTCTGAAGCGCGCTCGCCAATGACTCCAGAGTCCTGCGTTCGTGAATCGGATCGTCTAAAATCCACTGGGTGATTTCCAGGCCGTCGTCCTTCCAATACGCCAAGCCCAGGCAAAACGAGATGCAATCGGTGCCCAGCCCGTTGGTCTCGATGTCAAAAAAGCCCACTCGCTCGTGAGGGATATCGTCAAGGAGTGAGGTTTGTTCGGACCAGCTTACGGGAAGTCCGCATCGAGCTTCGGCCAGGCCGATATTTCCGATCGCTTTCCGGTGGTGATTCACAAAGTGGAGGTCAGGGCCCAGGGCTCCAGCTTTGATCCACGGACAGCTCGCGGGCGGCGTGGATGGCCGAGATGCGGTCGGTTGGACTCGAGCGATATCGGATGGGAGTCCTTCGATATCGGCTTCGTAGATCCCGTTTGGTCGATCTTCTGCATGGTCCAACGCCCGGATTCGGGACTGGTGCAGTCTGGATAATCTGTTCGTGAACTTCGACATCGGGGGAGCCTACCTCATCGAACGACCTCTTTGCGTGCTTTGTGCAAAAATCTTCACACAAACGTGGCAAAAAGAAGCTTGTAGGTACTTTAACGAGCGTTTAATAAATAGAGACTGACTTTTAACGAACGTTAAAACAAATGACTGAAGAAACCCTACATATTTCACCCATCATCGCGAGTTCCGGTCTTCCGGATGGCGCACAGCGTATCTTGATGGGTGCGGCTCAGGTCTTCGCCAAGAAAGGCTATGCTGCCGCAAGCGTGAGGCAGCTGGCCGAGTCGGCCAAGATGTCGATTCCCATGATGTATTATTATTTCGAGGGAAAAGAAGCGGTTTTTGCGGCCTTAATGAATTCGGCAGTGAGCTATCTGGACGAGTATGCGCTGGACCCCGCGAAAAACGCTGAGTCTCCGCGAGAAGCGTTGCGAGTGTTCATTGTAAACCACGTGAAAATCGCGGTGGAGAATCCATTGATCATCCGCACGTTGATGGCGGCATTTTTTGGCCCCGAAGAAGGCGGTCCGCCCCTGATTTTGCTCGAAAAGAAGAAACATAAAGAGAGCTTGGAGTGGCTCGTCCAACTCGTACCCAAGCTCGGACGAGTGCGTGAGGGTTTCTCACCGATTTTTGTCGCCACAATGATCGACCACGTGCATCACAACTTGGTGATGAGTGTTCGACATCTAAACGATCCCAAATTCGACGATTTTAAACCGATGCTTGAGGCCTACCTCAGCGCTGAGTCGATCGATAATCATATTAAATTTTTGTTGTTGGGCGCCTACGAAGAGGTCTTCGATGAGTTTTGAAACACAGCTAAAATCCTACCAATCTGTTCTTGCCACCGCGTCGCGCGAAGACCGCTACGCCTATGAGGCCGATCTGATTGCCGCAGCACAAAGCGGCGATGCCCAAGCATTTCGCGTGATCTCTGAGATGCATTATGGGCGAATTTTTCGAGTGGCTCGCCGAATCGTGAGAACCGACGACGACGCAATGGATGTTGCTCAGGATGTCTTGCTGACGCTTCACCGTAAGCTCGATTCTTTCCGTGGAGATTCGGAGCTGGGTTCGTGGTTGCATCGTGTGACCGCCAACGCGGCGTTGATGTTCATTCGCAAGAATAAGCGTCATCGAGGTCACTTGAGTGACGACGCGCTTTCGTTCGTTTCGTCGGACGCCTCGGTGCATCGTGATGCTGAGGACCGGGAGACCTTGAGAGCCCTCCAAGATGCGTGGGGCGCACTTTCGGCCAAACACCGTGAGGTGTTGGACTTGAGGGTTGGCCAAGACGAATCTGTTGGCGTCATCGCCGAGAGGCTCGACCTCTCGATTCCGGCCGCAAAGTCACGAATTCACCGTGCCCGCCTTGAATTGCTCGAACTCGCCGGCCTCGCTTCCTGAGTGAGGCGCTGCGTGAACTTCGACGTCAGCACCTAGAGTCCAAACACCTGTTCCAGCTGGGATTGAGTCATGTAGCCGGCCTGGCTTTTGACCTCTTTCCCTCCGCTAAATTTCTTGAAGAGTGGGATGCCGCGGACGTTTTGTCGCGCTGACACTTCGGGATATTGGTCTGTGTTGATTTTAACGACCAACACTTTGTCGCTTTGCGCCTTAGCCAATTTTACGAGTTCGGGCGCTGCCATACGGCATGGGCCGCACCAAGGGGCCCAGAAGTCGACGATGACCGGGATGGATGAGTTTGCGACCACGTCATCGAACTCATCACCGGTCACCTCAACGGGCGCTTGGCTTCCTTTGAGTTGGGTGTGACACGCACCACATTTTGGCAGATCGGATAATTTGTTTGCGGGGACGCGGTTCTTTTGACCACATTTGGAGCACGCGAAAATCATGGCACCTCCTAGGTTCTACCTTCGGAAGATGCGCACGAGTTTTGGCTAAGCAATGCTGGTGAGAGGTGATTGGTGCGCCGGGCTCCAGCCCGGCATTGCGCAAACCCAACACTTACTCGATGACCGGACGCTGCCAGGCTTCTTTGTCGTACCAGTCGCAGCTTTCGAGCGAGTAGTCGCTCAGGCAGGGGTCGTCGGTGATTTCCTCTCCACCATGGGCGAAGAAATACGAGAGCTGATTGGCCATGAACGCTTCGATATCGAACGGAATCGTGGGTTCCGGCAAGAAGATGCCGTGGTTCCCCTCGACGTTTTGGTAGGGCACACGCATCGCGCTGACGCCACGCTCGGTTTGAATGGTGGCCAGGAGTGGCTTGGCGGCGTCGGCATTCGGGTCATTTCCACGCTCGGGAAACTTGTCGTCTTCGTAAAGACCGCCGTCGATGTCGTCATGATCGAAGATCGCGTGTGGGTAATCAGGGAAACGGTCGAGCCAGTAGATGCCCTCAAAAACAAAGTTCTCGATCAAATACTGATTCTGCGACATGCCGTATCGAGGGTCGATTTTCTCGTAATCCAACACCCCGCCGATTCGGGCCATCGCATATCCTGTGGCCACAGGAACAGCGGAGTCGCCTGCGGTGGGGATGAAGAGCATGTTGGTATTTCCAACACGGAAGTTCGGGTTCTTTTCGTACGGAAATTGGAGTGGGTGTTTATGATAGGTCTGACCGTAGACCGCGGGATCTCCTGCATCCACAAGATGTTGAGCGAGTCCAAGGAATCTGCGCATTTCAGGGGTCTGTCGCTTCAGGCCGTAGCCATCACGAATCGCGGCCAGACGAGTGCCTTTGGGATAGATGACGTTCTCGAACACCGTGTCGATGCCGAAGGTGTCGATCGTTTGTTTGAGCTGTCCATCGATGCCACGAATCTCAATCACGATCTCGTCGCCATACTTGAGCGCGTCTCCACCGCGTGAGGTCACGTTGTGTTTCGCGAACTCCGCCACCTCTGCGTCGCTCATCGCGACGTGTGTGGCGAGTGCGGAGGCCGGAATGACGGCTTCGTCCACGTCTGCTGCGGACCAAAGGACCGAGACTGAACCGGGTGCTGTTTCTTGAGTGAAGTTCAGATTGATCTGTTTAGGGACGCCGGCTTCAAATCGTGAGGTTCCTGTGAACTCACCGTCTCGGCCATTGGCGATGCGGATATTATCGATTCGCAACTCGGCGTAGCCGTCCACGATCACCTTGAAGGTGTAGTTTGCCGACGTCGGTGCCGTGATGACACCTGCGCTTCGAACCAGAAACGAATCCGCGTTAAATCCGTCACCAGGGGCGTCGTCAAAAGTCGCATCGAGTGACGCAGTGACCTTGGTGAAGGCGGGATGGATTCGTCCACCGGTCTGGCGGAAATAACTCGAGTTCAAACCGGCCACCGGTGCATCCAGACGGCTCAACGCGGCACTTGAGTTGAAGAGCGGATCGAAGCCCAACATTCGTTGCCGATCGGTGGCGCTCTCTGCGCTTGAGCCAATGGCGGTGCGGAAGGAGCCATCACGAACGATGGTGTGTGATTTCAGGGTCTTTGCGTCCACGATCTCGGGGTGTTTTTCACGCTCAAGGTTTCGCAGCGTGATCCGATCTCCTTCGGCGACTCCTTCGATCGTGGCGAAATGCGTGTACACGGCCGAGTTCACCGAAGTGGCCAGCCACTCAAGATGAACGGTTCCGTCAAAAATCCATTCATTCGTCGATGAATCCCATTTCCGTTCCGGACGGCCGATCAGGGCCGGTCCCAACAACGGTAGAATCACGGCTTCGGGGACACCACCTTGGGTCGAGCGATGGCCGATATCGAGCAAGCCTGCCCCGCCTGAATTTGGCGCACCGGCTCGAACTGCTGGTTCGATTCCAGCTAGGATGGGTGAAAGGATTCCGCCAAGCGAAGCTCCCCACGCGTAATAGGGTTGCTCGCCGCCAAGATCGACGATGCCGTCGCCATTGAAGTCTCCTGCGATCTCGCCCTTGCCGTCTTGATTGGCGTCAAAGCCGGCGACAAGGTCGCGGCGTGCTTTCACAAAGGGGTCGTTTTCGTCGACCTTATCGGGGAAGCGTTTAACGCCATCCCACGACCGCATCATGCGAATCAGTTGCATGTGATCGACCACACTTTGTCGCACGATATCGCGTGTATGGAAGATGTCGGCGGTCCAGAAGTCGCCGCCGCTGTCAGGGCGTCCGTCGTTGTTGAGGTCGCGTGCGCGGTTATGGGCGATCGACGTAAAAAGATTGGTCAAATTCGCACGATCTAGAAGGTTGCTGATCGTGTCGTCGATGATGAAGTCGGACGGAAGAATCAGGCCGTGACCGGCTGCGTCGAGACCGCATGAAGCAAGTCCCAAACGTGCGTTTGCGCTGGCAAAACCCAGGAATTCGGCGCGTGAGGAACCGTAACCGTGTCCATAGAGCACCACTGGGAACGGCGGCTTGCGTCCTTCGGTCGTTTTGGGGATCGCACACCAAAAGGTCAACTCGTCCTCGCCTACCGTGGCTCGGCCATTATTCAGGTCGATGTCAAATGACTCGTCGTCGTCGAATTGATTAACATTATTGGCGATTTCTTCGGGTGTTCCACGATGACCGTCTTGATCGAGCAGGAAATACGGCGTGCGCATGGAGCCTGAGACCAAATAGTCGACGTATTTGTAGGAGTCGAGGAACTCGGTTTTTCCCTGCTCGGAGAGGCCGTCGGCAAGGATATCGAAGATGAACTGAAGGACAATCGTTGGAAGAACGGTCACCAGATCGGATTCCCCTGGCGTCGAGCGACCTTTGATCTTGTGAATCATGGTCATGTCAGGCGGGAAGTCTTTGTCGAGCGAAGCCAGAGGCCCGTGGCCGTACATGCCGGCGCGGATCGCTTCGAGTTCGAGCGTCGAGCTTTGAGTCGTGAATGACCATGCAAAGCGAACGTCTTTCAGGTTCTCGTCAAATCGTGCAGGAAGGTTCTTGGGCAGAATCACTTTGAGGGCGCTCAAATCATCGGTTTGGCGCGTGTGATTAATGTACTTAAATGGCGAATTGACGGGTTTTCCGTCGTCATCCACCAGCGCTGAGGTCAGAACCACCGCATAGCGGGTGGCAGGCCGAAGGGCGTCGACAGGGTGGATGATGAGGGTGTTGGTCTCGCGCTCGTAGAAATCAAGAAGCTGACGCCATTCAAGGGGATCAGCGCCAGGCGTCAACGTGTTTGGGCTGTCCCAAACGTCATCATCGTCGGTGTCTTCTTCGGGATCGAGCACACCGTTTCCGTTGGAATCTACCTCTTGAACAGATTCGAAGAGGAAATTCGAGCCGTTACGACGGGTGTCGAAATCGAAGTATTTGGTTGGATCCTTCATCGTGGCGGGGAAATTTCCCGAGCCCATGTCCAAGAACGTGAACTTTCCGTACTCGTCGCTCTTTGGGTCAATATTGACCAGATACACGGCATCGTCCGAATAGTCAGGCGCCGGCCCAACATGCCGATCGAGAATATTTTGCAGGTCGAGAAGCTTGTTGAACTGAACGGTTATCGGCGCATAGGTGCCAAATCCGTCAAGGCGGTTGGCTTTTGCGCGAATGGTTTGCTCAAGCTTGGTCGCACCAAGTAGGGACACGTTGAGTCGTTTGCCCGTTGGGCTCGTCGGATCGACGATCGTGGCGACATCGTTGGGGAAAGGGATTTCAGCCAGAGGCTTGGCGTCGAGATCAAAGATGAGCTCGGCGCCACCGTTATGAACGGTCAGAGCCAGCCCTTTCGGTTCGCCATTATCTTCGAGACAACCCGCCAATATGAGCGCAGCTGAAATGGTAATCGGAAAAAAATATCTCATGGAAAAGTTCCTCACCACGATAGAGCGACGCGGCCGCGAACAAGGTTTTGTGCTCCATCGCTGACGCCTGCAGCGTCATCGAAAGCGGCGCCCGGGAACAGGATGCCGTACTCGGCCTTCAGTTCGAGCGTCAGATCCGAGATGATCTTTTTGCGGTATCGGGCTGAAACGTCGACTTCGAATCCAAGCTGCCTCGAGGCGTTTTCTCGGCCATTGATGCCCGAGAGAACGCCGCCATTTGCGAACGAGGAGTAAGGGTCCGCCATAGGGACGGCCGACCATGCCCACAAAGCGCCAACACCCGTCAGCAGGCCTTCGGGGTCGCCAAGTTGAAGTTGGGGATTGAGGTAGATCGCATTTTCGATCGCGCCCTCATTCACAAGGCCGTACACGCCACGAGGCGCTTCGCCCGAACGCTCGGGATCCGTTACTCGACGGTATGATTCGCGAGTTGCGGCGGGAATGTACTGGTCAAACATGACCAGACCGACTTTGTAATTTGGGTCGAAGCGGAAACGGTAGAGCGTGTCGTCGTCCGAGTTGCTGTCGCCCGAAGCGTAGCCTGCCAAGACGCGGAAAGCGGCATGGGCCGGGTTCCAACGAATCATCATGTCGCCCGCCGCACCAAGGCCGAGAAGCTTGGTTTTGTCCTGCCCGTCTTGCGTGTACGCACGTGTGCTTTCGCCCGTGAGCAAAACAGCTTCGGCGCCCATGCTCACCAGGAAATCCGATTCGGTGACGAAGGACTTTCGTCCCGAGATGTCGATCGCCACGACATCAAGGGTGTTGTCAGGTTCGATGCCGGTGATCTCGCGATCTTCCTGGCTTCGTACGGCCGTATAAACACCTAGGAAAGTGGCGTTGTCAGCGTTTGTAGGGTCAGCGTCGCGGTAGAATAACGAACCCACAAATTGGATGGCGCGATCGCCTTCCAAGAAATTGGCGTTGTCGTCGTGGTACACAAAGTCGCCGCCAAGGGCGAGGTAGACGTTCTTGAGGACCCGTGAGGACGCAAAGGCTGCGAAAGGTTTGGTGGCCACAAGCAGGCGCAGGCCGCGGTCGGCCCCAAACTTCTGGTTGAAGAGCATGTTCTCGTCTTCGACGCCGTCGTTGGCGACGATGCCGAGCCCAAAGCTGCTCTTTTGCAGACCCAATCGAAGCTGAGCAATCGACGTATTCCACGTGATGAAAAGCTCGTAAGGATCGATCAAACCATCGGTGATGTCGTTTTCCGGTATTGTCCCGGTGATGGCTTGTTCGGGAATGACTGGACTTTCATCACCGGCCAATCGACCGGTCACGCCTTGAAGTTCCACATCGAAACGAAAGTTTCCGTACGTGACATCGGCGTCCAATCGCAGGCGTTGGTAGAGCGCGGCCTGAGTGGTTGGATCCCCGTCATAATTGGTTTCGTCGGCATTATGTCCCCACACCCGGTACTCGAAACCAAGCCCAAAGGGGCTGGGTTCCGCGGCCGTGGTGGGCTCAGTGGACGTGGAGGTGTCCTGGCCCAAAGCAAGACTTGGGAGGCCGAAAACAGCGGCGCAGAGCGCGGCGCGAGCGATACGTGACTTCATGGTCGGTCCGTGTCGAAAAAGCAGATGCCCCGAGTTGGTGGGCAAAATGCAACCTGTAGAACGTTCGGCGGCACTATTGCTCACAAACCTTATGGTTGCAAGGCGTTGCGAACGCACTGATGTCGGGTATGCGCTCGGGTGTTCGGGATGGGGATTTTATGTGGCGAATGCGCAGGATTTAAAGGACTTCGAGGACGCCTTTGGCGATGCGAATCTTCTCGGTATCGGGCGCTCGTTTGATCCAGCCTCGGGCCTCATCGAGTTCCCCGATTTCAATCGCTGAGAGCGTCAGGATTTCCCACATTTTGGTCTGGGTTTTTTTCGACATCGTGTCACCGTCGCCACGTGCTTGATGGCAAAGTCGGTACGCTTCGCGAAATTCGCCGGCTTCGAAGGCTTGGGCTGCCTCGGCCACCAATTCTTTCACAAAATCGGACTCGCGTTTGACCCGGGGGCGTGAATCCGCGCTGGAGCCCGCTTTGAGGCCGTTTAGATTGTCCATCACGATGAACATCACCATGAACGCACCCATGTACCAACCGCGCGTCAGGGCCAGAATTCCCAGGGGGACGCTGACGCCGATCGAGACCTTTAGCGCCCATTGAAGAGCGGTGTCGGAGTCTTTGAACCTGCGCAAGAGCAGATGAAAGAGCTTCCCGCCATCGAGGGGGTAAATCGGGAGCAGCAGATTGATTCCGCCCCATACGAGGCTGATCCAGGTGAAGTACCTTGCGAAATCAAAAGCAACGCTGGGCAGAGGCACAAAGGTCATCAACGCCAGAGACCCAAGCCCAGCGACGATTTGCGCCAGCGGACCTGAAAACACGATGAGCGCGTCTTGACCATCCGTGGCCGCAGGTTGGTGGAAACACAGACCACCGAAGCCATGCAAGAGAATCGACGGGCTGAGCTTATAGTGTTTCGCCACGAGCGCGTGGCCCATTTCGTGGATGATGAGCGAGACCAGCAGAGTCATCGCGAAGATCAATCCCACATAGACGCCGGCCAACACTACGTTGAGTCCAACGATAAAGAGGAAGCCGGCCGATAATGAGATGTCGACGCCGAAGAGGCTGCCGATCTTCCAACCGGACGTTTCAAAAAAGTTCATTTACGGCTCCGGCTCAACTGCATACCAACCCATTCGGGATCACCGGGAACACCCGTGGCTTTCTTGCGAACTGTAATCTCAGCGTGCGTCACTTCTGGGTAGGTCTCAAAGACGGTGTCCACGATACGCTCGCCCATGGTCTCGATTAGGTCGACTCCGGGGCCGTTTCCAACCAAGAGGATGCACTCGGCAAGGCCACGATAATCGAGGGTGTTCGTGATCGAATCGTGGCCGCCGAAATCGATTTCAACGCTCAGGTCGACACAAAAAAGACGGCCGTCACGGCGTTCTTCTTCATAGACTCCGTGGCGGCCGGTAAATGATAGCCCTTCAATAAAAACCTTCAAAAGAGCTCCGTTATGAAGCCTCAGCTTCACCGTCGTCGTTCTTCATGTGGCAGCTCTTGTACTTCTTGCCGCTTCCACAAGGGCACGGGTCGTTGCGGCCGATCTTGGGAAGCTCACGCTTGACCGATTCGGGTTCCGGCTCTGGCTCGGGTGCGGGTTTATTCGCATTGAGGAAGATCTGTTTAGGGACCTGCGGCTGGGGTGGCGGAGCCAATGCCGCGGCCGACTGAACCTGGAATTGAGACACGAACTTCACGACGTTGGTCTTGATGTTCATGAGCAGGTCGAGGAAGAAGTTGTAGCCTTCTTTCTTGTACTCCTGCTTCGGATCTTTCTGCGCGTATCCACGCATGCCGATGCCGTCTCGAAGCTGTTCCATGGCCTGCAGGTGCTGACGCCAATAGCGGTCGATGGCTTTGAGGTACTGCGTTTGGATTTGCTCTTCGAAGAGGCTCAATCCTGTGACCGCTTCCTCGTCGTCACCACCCCAATCACCGCCATCATCGCCTGAAGCTGCTTTTCTTGCCTCACGTTCAGCGTTGATACGCGTTGCGACCGCATCGAGCATTTCGATCTTCGACTTGAAGAGCTCTTCAATTCGGATCCAGACAGTGCGTTCGATCTCGTCGCGGCCAAGGCCTGGTTTGATCTCGAAGTCGATGCCGAAAATCTCTTTGAGTCCAAAGAGCAGTCCGGGGAGATCCCAATCTTCAGCGCGAAGGCTCTTCGCGGCGTAGATGTTAATCGTCGAGAGTGCGATTTCTTCGAAGAGGTCGAGCGCCATGCCGTGCAAGGTGCGTCCGTCGACGTCTTTGCCTTTCAGGACGTTGATGCGCAGGCCGTAGACGGTTTTTCGCTGCATATCCATGACGTCGTCGTATTCGAGGACGTTTTTACGGATATCGAAGTTTCGGCCTTCGACCTTTTTCTGCGCGTTTTCGAGGCTCCTCGACACCATCGGGTGTTCGATCGGTACTCCGTCTTCCATCTTCAGCGTGTCCATCACGCGTGCGATTCGCTCACCGCCAAAGAGGCGAAGGAGGTCGTCTTCGAGTGAAAGATAGAAGCGTGAACGTCCGGCATCGCCTTGACGACCTGCACGTCCACGAAGCTGATTATCGATACGTCGTGACTCGTGACGCTCGGTACCGATGATGTAGAGACCGCCGGCCTCGAGCACCTGCTTGCGTTCTTTCGCGCATTGAATGCGATGTCGCGCCAGAGCTTCTTTGTATTCGGGTGTGTAGTACTCAGCGCGTTGTTCTTCACCAATCGCTGTGATTGGGATTTCCTGGGCGCCTGCTTCGGATTCGGCGAGTCCTTCGGGGTTTCCTCCGAGCAGAATATCGGTGCCGCGACCCGCCATATTCGTGGCGATGGTCACCGATGCGAATCGCCCAGCCTGAGCAACGATGCCAGCTTCAGCTCCGTGATGTTTGGCGTTCAAGATATGGTGTTCAACACCTTTCTTGAGCAGCACCTGAGAAATCGCTTCCGATTTCTCGACCGAAGTCGTACCGACCAGAACCGGTTGCCCGTGTTTGTTGGCGTCAATGATCGTATCGACGATCGCCTGAAACTTCTCGCGGTAGCTGCGGTAGACAACGTCTTCTTCATCAAGTCGTTGGATCGGGCGATTCGTAGGAATCACCATCGTTTCGAGCTTGTAGATGCTGTGGAATTCTTCGGCTTCGGTTTCGGCCGTACCCGTCATGCCCGCGAGTTTGTTGAACATTCGGAAGAAGTTCTGGAACGTCACGGTCGCGAGCGTCTGGTTTTCGTCCTGGATTCGAACGCCTTCTTTGGCTTCGATCGCCTGATGAAGTCCGTCCGACCAACGCCGACCTGGCATAGGTCGTCCGGTGAATTCATCGACGATGATGACTTCGTTATCGCGAACGATGTAGCGATCATCGCGTTTATAGAGTGCGTGTGCCTGCAGTGCTTTGACCACGGCGTGGACGATTTCGATATTTGCGGGTTCGTAAAGGTTGCCCACGTCCATCGTTTTTTCGATCTTTTCGACACCGATATCGGTCAACGAAACAGAACGATGTTCCTCGTCGACAAGGTAGTCCTCGTCGCGTTTGAGGAAGGGGACAAATTTGTTCACTTCAAACGGACGATCGGTCGAGAGGCCTGCAGCGCCACTGATGATAAGTGGGGTTCGAGCTTCGTCGATAAGGATGGAGTCAACTTCGTCGACAATCGCGTAGTTCAGCGTACGCTGAACCATTTCATCGAGCGTGAACTTCATATTATCGCGCAGATAATCGAATCCGAACTCGTTATTCGTTCCGTAAGTGATGTCTGAGCCGTACGCGTCGCGTCGCTCGTATTCACTCATGTCGCCAACAATGGTGCCGACCGTCAGGCCGAGATAGCGATAGATGTTTCCCATCCATTCGGCGTCTCGTTTGGCCAGGTAATCATTGACGGTGACCAGGCACGCGCCTTTTCCGGAGAGTGCATTCAGATAGAGAGGGCTGGTGGCGACCAGCGTCTTACCTTCACCCGTCTTCATTTCCGCGATTTTGCCCTGATGGAGGACCATGCCGCCGATCATCTGCACGTCGTAATGACGCATTCCCAGCGTACGCCGGCTTGCTTCACGAACGGTCGCGAACGCTTCATGCAAGATGTCGTCGAGCTTTGCGCCGTTATCAAGTTTGGTCTTGAATTTGACGGTCTGCGCCTTCAACTCCTCTTCGCTCATCTTTTCGAAGAGCGGCTCGAGGGAGTTGATGTGGTCGATGTCTGGCCGAATCCGAGAGAGATAGCGGTCATTAGAGGAGCCGAAGATCTTCTGAACAATTTTCAACATGGCTTGTTTTCTCTCGCGCGACGGGCGCTGAACGTGCTTTTTCGGGGCGATTTTCGCCGGACGAACCCATCTTAGGCACCTAACGCTAATCGTCAACCGATGCAACGGGCGAGGCGCTTGAGCCATGAAAAAACGGCCAGGAAATTTTTCCACAGTGTTTTCCACAGCCCTGTTCTTGGACGGGTGACCCGGAATGGTGACATACGATTGTCACACGTTTGACAACCGCATTGTTTCGTTAGGTGGCTGATAAATAACGGATAATTGCTTTACTGGCTGTAAATCTGCTGTAAACACAGGGGGTTGGGGAGAATCAAGTCAGCCTGTGGAAAACTTGTGGAATCCTGTGGACAACTGCCGCAACCCCGCGAAATTTGGGAGTTGTATGCATTTCGCAACTTTTGAGGTGCATTGACCGATAACCCTGACGAAGCCATTCAGGGAGTCGAGATGAACGCCCTCAGAGAACCCACCGTCCGCACGGTTGTAGCCGCCGTGTTTGTGTTGGTGGCTTGTGTAAACAATTCATTCAGCGCCGAGACCACCTATGTCGTGCTCTTTGGCTGCATGACATGTGGTTGGGGATTGCGCTCGCGCGGCCTTCGTCATGCGGGGTGGTTAGGGGCTTGCCTTGGTGCCTTGATCTGGCTGGGGGCCAGTGAAGCCCCAGAATTTGTGACCGATCTCGGGGAGTCGCGTCATTCTTATCCGGTGGTCGTCGAGGTCGTCTCAATGCGTGCGACACAAAGTGGAGGCATCGGCGACGGTCGGCTCTTGCGCCTGAACGGACAGGCCGTCGAAAGCAGGGGCGCCCGAATCGTGTCAAAACGACTCTATCCGCCAGGAGCGATTTGGCACGGAAAAGGCGTCCTCGAAAGGACGTCTGCCGCCCGTAACCTGGCCAGCACCGACCCTCGCCGGCTCGCCGATTTACGAGGCGCGGGGCTTGTGATCCGTCTTGATGATGAGGTTCGTGTCGAGGAACCGCCGTGGTGGAGGTGGCCTCAGGTTTTGGTGTGGTCACGCAGAGGCGCCATCGAGTCCGAATTGTTGGCCGGCCTAAACGATCCCTGGAGGGGCCTCGCGCTCGCGCTTGCGACAGGAAATAAGGCGTGGTTGGACGAGGATCTGGGGCAGGAGTTTGTGGACACAGGAACCAGTCATGTTCTTGCGATCTCAGGTCTTCATTTTGGCATCGTGGCCATGATGGCGTGGTGGTTGTCAGGCTTGGTTATCGGGCGATTCACCTGGGTTTTGTTGAGATGGGGAGAAAATCCAGCCCGAGCCATCGCCATGATTGCCGTTTCAACGGTGTATCTGCTTTTTGTCGGAGCACCGGCTTCTGCCTGCCGAGCCTGGGTCGTCGTGGCGGCCGCAGGGCTGGGCCATTGCACGTTTCGTCGAGGGTGCAGTCTACACGCGCTGATGATTGGGGTTGCAATCGCTCTGGTCATGGACCCGATGCAGGTCTGCGATATGGGCTTTCAGCTCTCGTTCTCGGCGACTTTGGGCATTTTGCTTTTTATGAGGAATCAGCCGTTTTTTCTGCGCGCACCAATCTTTGGTGAAGAGACTCGGCCACGTCGGTTCTTGCGTCATTCTGGCGCGTTTGTGGGGGTGTCTTGGTCTGCAAATATCGCAACCGCGCCCGTGCTGCTCTGGCATACAGGGGCTTTACCGGTTTCGTCGTTGCTTCTGAATTTGGTCGTGGTGCCTCTGGTCTCGTTGGCCGTGTTTCCTGTGTTCGTGATGGGCTTGGTCCTTAGCCAGTTTTGGCGTGCTCCTGGAATGTGGCTGGCAGGTGCGAGCCTGAATTTGCTGGTGGAAATTGGGCCGATGATGGCCAGTTTTGCCCATGCGGATTGGAATTTGTGGATACCAGGATCTCCTCCGGGTTGGATTATCTGGTCTGTGACCGCTGCCGCTGGTTTGGTCGTCACCGGAATGTCTTCAAATCGGTGGCTCGCGGGTCTGCCCTTTCTGATTCCGCTCATGGTTTGGCAGGGGCAAGAACGACCGACTCGGGTGACCTTTCTGGATGTGGGGCAGGGGGACTCGACTTTGTTGGAGGTCAACAAAACGGTGGTGCTGGTGGATGCCGGCGGCCGGGCACGTGGGCCAGACATCGGCAGAACGCGTGTCATTCCTCAGCTTCGTCGCGCCGGAATTGATCATGTCGACTATTTGATTGTGACGCATCCAGACATCGATCACTCAGGCGGTGTGCCATTTGTTCTGCGTCATACAGACGTGGCCGCAACCGTGATCAACGTGCTCGATGCCAAGGAGTTGGGGCGATTGAATTTGCCGGGTATTCAATGGATGCCGATCGGCTCGGAGGTTCATCTCACCCCGCTGATTCGTGTGCTTGCGCCCCCATTGGCTGAACGAAATGACCGAAGCCTGATTGTGGAGGTTCGAGATCCACTCGGCAGTGTTCTTTTGACCGGCGACATCGAGGAGGCCGCGGAAAAATGGTGGCTGGCTCAGCCAGGGAGCAAGCGATTTGATGTGGTTAAAGTTCCACATCACGGCTCCCGAACCTCGAGCACCCCCGAATTCGTTGCGGCGACCCAACCTCTCGTCGCTGCGATCTCGGCCGGCCGGAACAATCATTTCCACCACCCGGTCGCAAGCATCGTGCGACGATGGCAGAACGCCTCGGAGGCAGTTTCTACCCATGAAAGGGGAGAGTTTCGGGTGGAATTTGTCGCGGCAGGACTGCGAATGCAGACTAGCCGTGGACCGTGAAGGCGGCCATGACAGGAAGGTCGTCAATGCTTGGTTTGACGTCTTCAAGCCCAAAAGGCTTGAGCAGGAAATCAACAAACGCGTACCGGTCCAGAAGAGGACTGGTGGCGGGCATGTCGAGGAGTCGCAAGGCGTATTCGCGAGGGTCTTCCTCGGTGCACATGCCGTTGCGATGAAAAACACGAGCGTAGCTTGGCCCAGGTTCGACCGAGTCGGACCATGCAAAGTCGATCGCGCCCGTGTCCCACGTGCTGACGAACAAGTTTCCACACGAGGTGTCGTGCCCAAAGAAAGCTGCGTTCGTTGCGAGCAGGCCCGCGATTTGCGACGCCGACTCATCATGAAGGAGTTGGAAGTCGGCATCCAAATCGGTTTCGCTTACGACAACCGATGCGCCGTTTCGAACGACAATCAATGCGGAGCCCCACGACTCAGGTTGCGACGTGACGTCTTCAAGCCGTAGGCCGTTGACGTGAGCTACTGTTTCAATCGCTTTCAACAAATGACTGAGACTTGAATCCACAACAAGCTGCGAAAACGCAGGCCAGTCTTGAGAGACGTCGTCACTGAATCGTGAAAAGAAATCGGGGTGAGTATTATGAACGGGCCGTTGCCCGTCACGGTCAATGAGGAACCATTGCGACATGATCTTTACACGTGTGAATTCGTTGTGGGGAAAGCCCCGATGCAAAGACCTTAGAACGCTGCCTAAGGGGATCAAAAAATTTCTTCGGAAAGCCGTGGACACATGTTGCCTAACATCCCGAAGAGGCTCGTGAAAGCAGGCTGATCCGATGCTTTTATTGAAAATCAACGCCCCGTCGCGATCTGAAGAGCGCTGCTTCGATGTGATCGAGTCGCGCCCCGATTTGATCTTGGTTTATTGCGTAGTTGGCGGAGTTTTTGGGGGCGTTTGGCGGGAGGATCACGACGGGATCACGGGGGGATCGCGAGGGATCGCCGACGATCTCTGCCAGAAAGGACGTCAGTCTGAGTACACACAGCGAAAGCCTAAATCGGCTCTTCGGACGTTCTCGGTCAGGCGGCTTCGCCCTGTGGTGCGCAGGTCAAATGGCGATGAAGCCCAGGAACCTCCGCGGGCGATGGCCTCGGGCCCCGCGCTTAGGACCCATTCTGCGACATTTCCAGCCATGTCGTAGGCGCCGCCTGGGCTCCGACCGGATTCGTAGGACGACGGCGGGGAGGCCCACGCATGGCCGTCGATCCTGCCTACAACGCTGGTTCGAACGACGTCAGATTCGCCCCAATTTGCCGCAATAGGGTCCCAATTATCGCCCCAGGGAAAGAGGTTGCCCTTGGTGCCCCGAGCAGCCTTTTCCCATTGATCTTCGGTGGGAAGAGCCCCGCCGGCAAAGTCGCAGTAGGACTGGGCTTCCTCTCGGGTGACACAAGACACCGGCATTGAATCTTCATGCAGGTGTTTGGGCACGCGCATGGAAACCTGGAAGCCTTGGTTCGTGTAGACTTTGCAGTTTTTGTAATCTGGGGCCACACATTTGCCTGCTTTGACGCAAGCCTGCCACTTGGTGTTTGTGACTTCCTGAGAATCGATCGAGTAGCCGGGAAGCGTTACTGTTTCTTGCGGAAACTCTCCTCCGAGTAACTTGTTCTCGTCACAAGTTGCGCGATCTTCTGAAACGCGAGTGCAGGTCATCAAAATGAAGGCTCGGACCTGTTCACTTAGACCTTTGACGAAGGGACCAGCTTCGATTGCGACTGGGCCAGGATCCGCCCTTAGAAGGATGGGTTCCGGTTCGGCATTTGCCAGAAAGTAGGTCAGCAGCACGAGTGCACCCGTCGTGACCACCCAACCCGTGAAAATTAACGCATACGACGATCGCCGCTCTTCGGCAGGCACGGCGTTCAATCCGCTGGCATGCGCTGCGCTTTCTCGAATGGGTTCGTGACCACGGATTGTCTCGGGATCGTCGGGTATCTTAACGGGGCTGAGCCCCTCAAGAAATGTGGCGGAATCGGCGTCTGCAGGGCGTCGAGCACGAACCGAAGGAACGCCTTCAGGGATGGTCGATCGCATGCTCTCTATCTCGATGGCGGCGCGCTCGAGATCTGTGTTGGCCTGTATTTTCCCGCGCTTTTGATGAGCGCGGGAAACTGCGGCGTGCCCTTCGAGCGCGGTTGGCGCCCGTTTCAAACGAAAGCCGCAATTCTCGCAAAACGGTGCATCCACGTCGTTTGGCGTGTTGCATTCAGGACAATTTAGCTTAAGGGATTCACTCACGGCTTGCTTGCGTATCGGGTGTCCGTGCACTAGTGTGCCCAGCCATTCAAAACCGCACGCCGCTAGGGCGCGCCACTGCTCGCGTGCGATGTTATTCAGACCACGAATTGAGCAGTTATACAAGGCCTATCACCTTGACCGAGGGCACTATGCAAGCTCGAAATTTGTTCTTAAGTCTCGCCGCCGCTTCGCTGTTGTTTTCAGCGTGCGAAAAGAAAACCGACGATGCTCCGGCCGTTACGGCATCCCAAGAAGCGCCAAAGACTGACACCGCTGCACAACTTCCTCAGACGGCTGCGCAAGAGCCGGAAGAAGAAGGCCAGTGGGCGACTTCAGCTAAGTACGGCGTTAAGTTTCACGTTCCCGAAGATTGGAAAATCAAGTCGACGGATGAGGCCATTTCAGCCACATCGCCTGACGACACGATGACGATTATCTTGGTGGGAACCGAGAGCGAGGGCGTGTTTGAGGCCGCCATGAGTTCGATTTCGGCTCAGATTCAAATCAAGGACATCAAGACCGAGAAATCGCAGATGACCGTGGTGAACGGCCTGGGTGGTTTTTACGGCTCTGGCTCGGCCATTTTGGCGACCGCCAATGGCGATCAAGGAATTCAATTTCTTGGATACGCGCTTCGACTTGATGCCGAGCAGGCAGTGGCCATGATGGTTTTCTCGGAAGCCGAAATGTACGAAGCACGTAAAGAAGAAATCGAAAGCATCGCACGTTCAATTCAGAAGTCATGACGTCCGACGAGGCCATCCTCATCCCGTACCGAACGCAGAAAATCGTTCCTCGGGACGGAATCCTTGGGTCCTTGCTGCGCGCGTGCGCAACGAAACCCGTATTAATGGGATTTCTGGGTGGCCTTGGCGTCAACCTGATTGCATTCGCAAAATCCCCGGGGGTACTCGAATCCGCACCTGCTGAGGCAGCCCTGTTGGGGTTGTCCGTGATGGCCGCGTGGGTGGTTCTGTTTCGGGGAATGCAGTCGTTCTTCTTGTCGCTGTCGGTGATGGAGCTCGAGGTCGTTCGGGCCCTTGTTTTTGACGGTGAAACGTTCACTGCTTACGAAGGCGAGGCGGTTCGAACGGCGATCCCAGCTCCGGCATTTTCGATCGTGTCGTCGGCACCGGTGCCCGCAGAGGTGTTGGCGGATCAACGCTCGGCCGACCAACCATGGCGCGCGTTTCTGGTCGCCCAAAACGAGGATGCTCGATTCGTCATCGAGACCCGATTGGCCGCCAAGGAAGCCAGCCTCTACGCGGTTGAAGACCTCAAGGCCGACGAGGTTATGCCGACGCCACTGATTTCTGGATTGCTCGAAAAGGCGCGTCAGGCCGCTGGCCACTGAATCAGCGCACATCCCCACGTATATCCGCTGCCAAATGCAGCCAGAACCACGGGTTTGCCCTCGTGAAGCCGGCCTTGAGCCATCGCGTGGTCCAGCCCAATAGGCAGACTCGCTGCAGTCGTGTTGGCTAGGTTTTCGATCGTTGAAACGATGTTTTCAGGTGGGATGCCGAGGCGGTCGGCCACCATGAGATTCATATATTTGTTGGATTGATGGGGGACCAGAAGGATTTCGTCGGGTTGCAGTCCGTGATCCGCCAACAGAGAGCCGATTTCACGTTCGAGCGTTTCGACCGCGTGACGAAAGACGCTCCGGCTCTTCATTTGGGGGAATTGGCGACCTTCTGACAGATACGAAACGTCGATATTGGGATGCAGTCCTGAAGCGGGCAATTCGCACCAGAGTGCTTCGGCTCCATTGCCATCGGCGCCAAGGCGAACATCGAGAATTCGGCCACCTGTATGGCTTTGAGAATCTTCGACGGCCTCCAGAATCACTGCGCCCGCGCCGTCACCGAAAATCGATGCAACCGTGCGGCCGGCCTCGGTGAAACTCAGCCCGGTCGAGTGGATCTCGCTCCCCACCAAGAGGGCTCGCTTATAGCTGCCTGTAAGAAGCCAGGCGCGGGCGATGGAAAGCCCATACAAGAAACCAGAGCACTGATTTCGAATGTCCAAAGCCGGGATTCCCGGGCGATCAAGGTGACGTTGCAGAAAAACTCCTGACCCTGGGAATCCCGCATCAGGAGAGAGCGTCGCGTACAAGAGCACATCGAGATCTTTGGGACTAAGGCCGGCGGCCTCGAGAGCTTTTCGTGCGGCGTGTTCGCCGAGCATGGAGTTCGTCATGCCGGGATCCACAAAATGTCTATTTCGGATTCCCGTACGCTCTTCGATCCATTCGGGCGTCCCGCCCGTCAGCGCGACGATATCTTCGTTCGAAACGACACGAGGTGGTAAGAAGGAGCCGATACTGCGTATATAAACCTGCATGCGTTCAACATTTCAGGCTGCTTGGATGCGGTCAATGGAAACACGATGACTCGGCGCTGGATCCACTCGAATCTGGATTTTGAGTATGAACTGCGATTCGGTTCTGCTTGGACCCCTCCAAAGGCTGTGCGTCAGCACATGGAGCGGTGGGGGAGCATCTTGCGCCTTGTCGAGGGCTGGCAGGCGGCCGAGCCGGCAAGCGTGCCACAGGACGGGGAGTGGTTGCTTTGGGGGCCCACCGAGCGTTTGGCCCTGATGGCGGGCGGGCAATGGCCAAGTGAGGCGATACTTCGTGAGGTAAATTCCAAGGTGTTTTCCCACCTGCTCTCAAAGGAATTGGGAGTCGAATTGCCGGGTGCGTTTTTGGCAAATAGCGTCGCGGAAGTTGAAGCGGGGCTTGGTCGGGGCGTGGCCTTGTTAAAACACCCCTTGGGTTTCAGCGGTCGTGAGCGAATTGAATTGCGCGATCGCCCTAATGAAAAAGAAGTGAGTTTCATTCAGGGAGTGTTGAGTGAGGGGCCAGCAATCGTTGAGCCCAAAATTCAGATCCTGCGTGAATGGTCGCTGCAATTCGAGATCTCATCCACAGTGGAATACTTGGGTTCTGCCATGTTGCTCGCCGATGACCGCGGACAACACCGTGGGCATATTCTAGGCATGGGGGCGCCATCTGCGGAGATCATCGAGATCGCCAAATTGGCAGCGCGGCGAGTCCAATCTGCCGGGTATTTCGGTCCCCTTGGCGTCGATGCTTTCGAGGGCAACCTGAATCATGAAGTTGTGGTTCGACCTCTCTCTGAGCTGAATGCACGCATGACCTTTGGTCGCCTTGCCGTGGAGTTGGGCCGCTTGGTCGAGGGGCCATTGGCCTGGTGGCATGTTGCCAACCGCCTGAGGTCCGAGCTTGAGGCGCTGCCTTTTGAGAGCGCCGGTTCTGTGCGTCGACTTCCGGAATGGGCGGACCCGCTTGGAGCGTCCGGCTCAGTATTATTGGTTGGAGAGGCAGAAATTTTGCACAGACTCGGTGAGCGGCATACCCTTTGAGGCGTTGTATTGCGTGGAAGTCGCCGTGAATCGTTTGTTGTGTGTCGTGGTGGGAATGGTGTTGTGGTCGGCTTGCGCGAAAGCGGACGAATCGATCGCCACCTCAGGCCGTTTTTTTGCCCCGGTGGGTGGCCTGGTGGCTCTGAATCAGCCTGAGTCCGAAGTCGTTCATTTCATGGGCGTCGCTCGCATGCCCGACAGCAAAATTGCCTACGACGTCGAAGCCCGAATCCTTGACCGATCGATCGCGGCGTCGGACGTCGTGGTTCATGTCAAAGACCAAGAAGTCACACTCACAGGTACCGTTCGCTCAGGGGCACAAGCAGATGACATGGAACGGGCGGTCCTTCAGGTGAAAGGCGTTGTGAGCCTTCAAAATCTTGTGGGTGTGCGATGAAACCACCTGCACGCCGAGCGGTGGTTTTGTCTGGAGGCGGTGCTCGCGGCGCGTATGCAGCCGGGGTGTTGCGCTACATCATGGACGAGCTCACCGAGGATCTTGGCCACGCCCCTCGCATGGACATCATTTGCGGAACCAGCGTTGGAGCGTTGCTCGCCGCTTGGGTGGCGGCCAATATGGAGGACCCAGCTCGGTCGGGACAGCGCCTCTGGTATTTATGGCGCACAATGCGGTTGGCCGACACGGTCCAGGTATCGAAGCGCAACATTTTCACGATGGCGGGGCAGTTGTTTCGGGACATGGGCGAAGAGAGCATGGAGCCTTTTCCAGGGCGCACTCTTGCCGTCATGAATACGGCCTATTTTTCGAATCTCGTGGCGCGTGAGATTTCATTTCCGCAAATTCGCAAAAACATGGACGCAGGTTTGCTCGATGCGGTCACGGTCACGTGCACCGATGTTCACACCGGGCGAGCGACCGTTTTTGCCGAATGCGATCAAACCGAACTGCATTGGAGCAGGGACCCCCGTCGTCGGGCAGTGAGCGGTCCGCTAACCCCCGAGAAGGTTCTGGCGAGCGCGTCCATTCCGGTTTTGTTTCCATCGGTGAAAATCGATGGTCATTGGTATTTCGATGGTGGATTACGGCAAAACACGCCGATCGCCCCAGCGCTGCGACTCGGTGCAGATCGCGTATTGGTGGTGGGCCTTCAGTCCGCCCCCAGCCGCGTCGAACCACCTTTAGAGACGCTCGAAGCGCCGCCTTCTGTGTCGTTTGTGCTCGGTAAAATGCTCAACGCGCTCTTGCTCGATCCTCTGGACCACGACTTGGCGCTCTTGGAGCGCATCAACGGCCTGTTGCGTCATGGCGAGCAGGCTTTTGGCAAAGATCACTTTATTTCGACGCTGAATGAAGTGATGGAGGTCTATCGAGGCCAGGGCTACCGCATGGTGGACACTCTGCTGATTCGCCCGACGACTGATCTTGGCGAACTTGCCATCGATTTGGCGGGGCAGATGAAGGACAACGAGTGGGGCTCGGCCACGATGCGTCAAATAGGCCGTCGCGCTGCAGACATGCAGGGTTACCGAGAGAGCGACTTCTTGAGCTACCTGCTTTTTGACGGCAAATACACCGGGGAATTGCTCGATCTTGGGTGGCGTGACGCCCAGAAGAAACACAAACAGTTGCTGCGGTTTTTCAGCAGCGATTAGTCTCGGAACTTTTCGATTTTGCGCCTTTGGCGTAAGGTTTCTCTAACACCAGCCTGAATTCGTCGGCACAATTCGATGCTCAATCGTCCGAAGTATGCATTAAGTCCTTCAGCTACTCTGTTCGCCCGTGAACAAGGGCACAGCTCCGTTCAAATTTACGAGCTCAATGAGGCGAAAGTACCGAATGCGACTTGGTCCATCGGTGTTGTCGGCCTTGGCACCGCCTGTTTGACTTTCGTGTCTGAGCGCCGCCTTGTGATCGTCACCAAAGACGGTTGGCTTGGGTGTTATGACCTGAGCGTCGAAGAAAATGAGCCCTCTACCGCTTTGGTGTGGGAACACGACTTTCGAGCCGAAATTTCTGCGGCCGAGGCGTTTGAGAGGGACGGGACACGCTACGCTCTGCTGGGCGATAAACGTGGATTTGTGATCTGCGTGAATGTGTCGGGCAAAAAGCCAGCTTGGGCGATCGGACATGGCCATCGTGATGCCGTGCTTTCGGTGAATTATGAGCCCAAGTTGAACCATTTTGTGTCAACCGGCCGAGATCGTCTTATTCAGATTTGGTCTGGGGTTGCCAAAGAACTCGTGGGTTTGGAAGAGCCATCGATTGTAAGTGCAAGTGATGTCCTCGCGTTTTTCGACGACGTGCCTGTCCCAAACAACGATCAGGGAGATGAGGCAAGCGAGGTCACGATCGGCGACGTCATGGACTTCTTTTCGGTGGCCGTGGATGAGTCGGTGGAAGAGGTCGCCGAGCCGATCGCGAAAGTTGTTCCTAACGAAGCGAAGACTGTGGCACCAAAGGTGCTCGCGATTCAGAAGACGTTTTCGGGCGTCGAAGGTTGGCCGATCGTCGCCGAGTTCTCGCATGACGGTCGTCGACTCGCCACGGGCGGAATGGATAACGCGGTCTATCTTTGGGACTTGGAGTCCGGACAGAAAATCGCGTCACAATTTGCGCACTTTGGCTGGGTTGTGGACCTTGAGTTCAGCGCGGATGACAGCGTTTTGGTTTCGGCATCCTGGGATAATACCGTCGGAGTCTTTGATGGAACGACGCTTGACCCTCAAGTCGCTTTCCAAGGGCATCGTGATTACGTCTCGGACCTGGTTTTCCTGGGTGAACGACTCATTAGCGTCTCTTACGACAAGACTGTCGGGGTGTGGGCATGGCGCCAGGCTACGCTGGAGCGCTTGATTCGGGCGCATTCGGACTGGGTGCAGGCCGTCGGTCTTTGGCGCGATGGCGTTCTGACGATATCGAGCGATGGAACTACACGATTTTGGTCGGCCGATCTGGAGTGCGAGCATGTGATCGGCGTGAGCCTGGGAGCGGGGTTCGAGCTCGGCTCGCCGGTGGAGTTTTCGGAGTGGATTACGGACGCGCCAAGTAGCTCAGCAGGCAGCTCAGCGGCCGAGGAAGTTTTTGACTCGTCGAGTTTTCGGGACTTACGTGCGACGGGTTTTGGTTCACAGGTTAACCCGGGGACGCTGGCGTTTTCGTCTGTACCTCCTGACCGACAGCTTGCGGAGGACCCATCAGCACTTGTCGCGACGGGCGATTTTGCGGCTGTTTCGATGACCTCGGTGCTTGCCGCGATATCAGAGGCGAGTTCAGAGAAAGCTGCCGCTGAGGTTGCTGCTGAGGAAGCTAAGGCTGAAGCTGCTGCTGCTGAGGTTGCTGCTGCTGAGGTTGCTGCTGCTGAGGTTGCTGCTGCTGAGGTTGCTGCTGCTGAGGTTGCTGCTGCTGAGGTTGCGGCTGCTGAGGTTGCGGCTGCCGAGCTTGCTGCTGCTGAAGCTGCCGCCGCTGAAGCTGCCGCCGCTGAAGCTGCCGCCGCTGAGATTGCCGCCGCAGAAGCTGAATCCAAGGCCGCCGCTGAAGCTGCCGCCGCTGAAGCTGCCGCCGCTGAGAATGCCGCCGCTGAACTTGCGGCAGCCGAAGCCGAAGCAGCCGCTGCCGAGCTTGCTGCTGCCGAGCTTGCTGCTGCCGAGCTTGCTGCTGCCGAGCTTGCTGCT
>Ga0100385_1000057_pt1 | contig 139441 bp, 108 predicted proteins | sample CryGeymeta201509_FD_81543 | JGI IMG/M metagenome (GOLD analysis project Ga0100385, IMG submission 81543) | Groundwater microbial communities from Crystal Geyser aquifers in Utah, USA - Crystal Geyser metaG 2015-09 | ecosystem: Environmental > Aquatic > Deep subsurface > Groundwater | place... | reverse complement strand
CCATCGCACCTGTGGCGCCCGCACCTGTGGCGCCCGCACCTGTGGCGCCCGCACCTGTGGCGCCCGCACCTGTGGCGCCCGCACCTGTGAGACCACCGACTCCGATCGCGCAAACGCCGGCGAAGCCAGATGTCGCCCCGCAGATGCTCGACAACGATGACGATCTTTTTGGTGCTCCCTCGGCTCCTCAGCCTCAGCCAGCCGCGACAAAACAATCACACAGCTCGTTTGCTGCGGTCATCGCGCCGGATGCGACAGACCTCTTTGAATCTGGCTCGGTTGCATTGACCGGCAAGTCCAACGCGAGCGGCAGGCCAGCTGCCACCCCTTCAGCTCCGGTTGCGTCGAAGGCGCCAGTTCAAAACGTCGAAGCTGCCTACGCGGCGCCGGCCATGGTCATTGAGACGACGGCTTATCCTTCACAGGACTCCACAGATTACAGCGATTTGTTTGGCGACGACGGCGAGATCGGCATCAACATCGAACGAAGCGAGCCCATTGCGGTGGCGCCACGGGTCAGCCTATTTGACGACGGGGAGCCTTCGGCACCGAAAGTGGCACCGCCGGTCAAATCCGCGAAGCCTGATGCTTTGTCGTTATCTAGGTTCGCAATCACCTGGGATGACTTCATCCCAGATCCCGAACTCATGGCGCTCGACGTCGACATCGACGAGGACCGAAAACGCGAAATTCTTCATATGTTCGCCAATATCGGTCTGATGACGCATTACGATCTCTTTGGTGGCTCTCCAGATGATGACCGGCGAGCCTTCAAACAAGCCTATTTTGCGTTGAGTAAGCGCTATCACCCCGACATGTTTTTTAGAAAAAACGTCGGGGAATTCGGCGTGCGCGTCGAGGCTATTTTCAAGACCGTCACCAAGGCCTTCCAGACTCTTCAAAATCCTCAAAAACGGGCAGAATATGACCAGTCCATTTTTGCGGAAAATGAGGAGGGGCTTGATCGTCCGTCCGAAGTGACCGAGCATGACCCACAGTCCAAGCGTGAAGCTGCGTTCGGGATTTTGGTGAGTCGTGGCGAAAAACTTGAGCAAGCCGGAGCCTATTCTGATGCGGTGGATGAATATCGGAAGGCGCTGGCACTGAATCGAGAAGTGGCTTTAATTCTACGATGTGCAATTCTGTTGCTTCGTGCTGGCGTAAGGCTGGATGAAGCCGCAATGTATGCGCGGGCCCTTCTTGCGTACGACCCGAATCATCTGGAAGGGTTGGTCGTATTGGGTAATATATACGAACGAAACGAAATGCTTGAGGATGCGCTGGAATCTTACGAACGTGCGTTGCATGTTTCTGGTGGAGACGCATCGGTTCGAATCCACGTAGAGCGAACCAAGGCTGGGTTAAGTCAACGGTGATTTTTTCAATTCTCCTTTGGAATTGAGGAGCGAATATATGCAGCGGGTAATTGGAATAGACCTCGGCACGACCAACTCGTGCGTAGCCATTGTTGAAGCGGGAACACCTCGTGTGATTTCGAACAAGGGCGGCTACAAGACCACACCCAGTGTGGTTGCAATCTCTGAGTCGGGTCGTCGTCTGGTTGGCCAGATGGCCAAGCGTCAAGCCATCACGAACGCGCGCCACACGGTGTACGCGTCGAAACGCTTGATTGGTCGTAAATGGGGCTCGCCTGCAGTGGCTCATTGCATCGAGACATGTCCTTACGAAATCGTCACGGGTCCGCACGATGACGTGCGCATCAAGTTGCGTGAGAAAGAATACAGCCTTCCCGAGGTTTCCAGCATCATTCTTCAGGAGATGAAACTCATCGCCGAAGAGTCGCTGGGTGAAACCGTAGAGCTTGCCGTCGTTACGGTGCCGGCATATTTCAACGACCTGCAACGCCAAGCGACCAAAGACGCAGGGCGAATTGCTGGCCTGGAAATCCTCCGAATCATCAACGAGCCCACAGCTGCTGCCCTCGCGTACGGCTACGGCAAAGACCTTGAACGTCGAATTGCGATTTACGATCTTGGCGGCGGAACGTTCGATATTTCGGTGCTTGAGATCAGCGGTGGCGTTTTCGACGTTCTTTCAACGGCCGGCGACACCTTCCTGGGCGGCGAGGACTTTGATGCGCGAATCATTGAGCATCTGGCTTACGAATTCGCTCGTGAACACCGTGTCGACCTTCGCAAAGACGAGATGTCGTTGCAGCGTCTGCGTGACGCCGCCGAACGGGCGAAGATCGAGCTGACGAGCAAACAAGAAACCGAAATCAGCCTTCCGTTCATCTACACACGTGAAGGCGGCGAAGCGCTCCATCTTCAAACGTCGCTGTCTCGAACCACCTTCGAAGAATTGGTTGCAGACTTGATCCAACGAACGGTCAAGATTTGCCAGGCAACGCTTCAGGAAGCAGGGCTGGAAATCGGGGAAATCGACGACGTTGTGCTCGTCGGCGGCATGACCCGCATGCCCAAAATTCAATCGGCAGTTAAAGACTTTTTTGGTAGGGAACCCGGCAAGAGCGTACACCCCGACGAAGCGGTTGCGATCGGCGCTGCGATTCAGGGCGCTGCATTGGTCGAGCCCGATAACGATGTGCTTCTCCTCGACGTGACACCGCACAGTCTGGGACTCATGGTTCATGGCGGTGGCTTTGAAAAGATCATCGAAGCCCAATCGACCGTCCCGACCAGTCACAGCCACGTGTTCACAACGATCCGAGACAATCAGCCATCGGTTAAGATCGTTGTTTTTCAAGGCGAGTCCTTCCGAGCCGAAGAAAACGAACTCCTTGGCGAATTCGTGCTGACGGGACTGCGCTCCGCGAGAGCGGGTGAGGTAGAGGTCGAAGTGACTTTCGACATCAGCGCTGACGGCATTGTCAGTGTTGCTGCAAAGGACTTGGACACCGGCAAAGAGCAGTCAATTACGGTCACAGCGACCAGCGGCCTCACCGAGGACGAAATCAAGAACATGATTTCGGAAAACCAAGATTATTTGGTTCAACTCAAAGAGGGCGAAGACCTGGAACGCCACCGTGCGCATGTTCGAAAGACGATCCGAGAAATCGAAAAATTGGCTTCTCAGGTCGACGATGGCGCGAGCTCGGTTGTCATGGATGCCAAGCGAAATGCCGAAGCAGCCGTTGATGGTGGTCGAGAAGCCCTTGAGCACCACGATATCGCTGAGATTCAGGCAGCCGAAAAGCGGCTTGACCTCGCCTATGAATCGTTCCGCGGAGTGGCTCAGGCCATTTGATTGCAGAGATGTTCTGAATGACGCAGAGAACGCCACTTGCCGAGCTGCTATCGGCAGCTTCGGACTTCCTCTCCGAAGGCGACGCCACGAGCGCCGTCGAAGAGATGATTGCGATCCGTGAATCGGGTTTTGCATCCGCGGAACTTGAACGTCATATCGGACTGTTGAAGGCGTCTCCTGGGGATATTACGGCCACTCGAGCGTGGGTCGAACAGATTCTGGCTCGTGTGATTGTCGAGGGTGACGCTGTTTTTTCGAGCAGTCCAGGATTGGCTGAGGGCTCGATAATGGACTTCATCGGTGCTGCTACCGACGACCTCTTCGCTGACGATGCCTTATTTGCACCTCGTGAGAATTCATTCGCGGCTGAGGCGTCGACGCGTCGTGTGACTGCCGAAGATTCTAAGCGGCTCCGGGAGTCGTCCGAGGGGTCGGAGGATGTTCCGTCTTTGAAAGAACGACTTCGTATTACGGCAAACAAATTCCGCATTCCAATCGTGGGCAAGTCCGCCCCTGAAAAGCTGGAGCCAGAGAATCTGCGTGAGACTCGTCCACACGGCGAGAACAAGCCTGCAGATAAACAAACCAAACCCTTCGGAGAGCCGAAGTTTGCGAACGCCAAGCACGATGAGGCCCTCGAATCTTCACGTAACGTGACTCCTCTGCAGGCCATGCCAGCAGCGCAGCGCTCAGCATCGGCGGACGAGTTGACGTTCAATCCTTCAGATATGAACGGAACATCGGGGACTCACGAGGTCACACCCAACGCCTTTAACAGGTCTCAAGAAACCCGCGTGGCGCCGGTTCCGGCCCCCGACGATGACGAATTCGACTTCGATCTGGGTTTCGAGCCCAAGCCCGCCACGTTCGGTCCTCCGCCAAAATCTAACGAACCTGATGAATTCACGTTCGATTTGGGCCTTGAAACTCCGAAGGCGGAGGCGCCTAAGAGTCCAGATTCAGAATTTGAGTTTGAGTTCACAGCGGATCCTCCAACAAAGTTGGTGAATGTCGTGAGCTCGAGTGATGGTTTCGATTTTGATTTTGCCGGCGGCGGTATCGAGCCTGACGACGCGGTGAAGACCAAACCTACCGGTAAAGACAAGGCTGCTGCCGCGCAGACGGCAATTCCTCGACCTGCCCGAAATCATCAACCGACACCGATGGCGCCGTCGCGAGACGCGATGGGTGAAGATGAATTCTTCGAATTGGCCGACTCGATGTCATCCGAAGCAAACAGTCAGTATCGCGGCGAGCCTATCCATCGAGGTAAGGCTTCTCGAACCAATCCGTTCAACCGTGACAACCCCACTGGTGTGGTTCCGAGCGAGGCATCGTTTGTTCTGGAGGACCTGGGCTCACCTGAATCGTCGGTGGTTGGCCCTTCGACGAACATGAGTGCGATTCTGCTTGAGGCCCGTCGCATGTACGAGCGCGGGGAGTTTGCCGCAGCGTTGGACATCTGCACGAAGGTGATGTCGCGCCAAGATGGTCACGAGGAAGCCAATCAGCTGCGATTGAACATCGAAGGTGAACTGGTTCGCTCTTATATTGAGCGCCTCGGGTCACTTAATCGCATCCCACGAGTCATCATCGACATGAGCGATGTTGGTTCTTTGAATTTGGACCACCGTGCCGGATTCATTCTGTCGCAAATCGACGGGATGAGTTCCTACGAAGACTTGCTTGAATTGGCCTCAATGGCCCGCCACGAGGCGCTGAAGCTCTTCGTTCGGCTGCTCGATGTTGGTGCGACGTCTCACGACTAGGTCGTCAGCTCAGCAAGAACACCTTCGATACGGTGATTTCTGACGGGTCGATTTCGACGGACCCGACAATCTCAATATTTGCATAGCGAGGATCCGCAAGATCGATCGTCGCAGGCTGTTGGGTATTCAGAATGCGGACGACCGGCCGCCTCGAGTCTTTGCTCGGGTCAGGCGTCTTGATCACGACCGCTTTCTCTCCACTCGTAAGCTGAACGGTCGTGCCGATCGGAAAGACCCCAAGCGTGGAAACCATCAGGTCAACAAGGGCCTCATCAAAGGTCGTTCCCTTGCGCGACTGCAAATACTCAATCGCCAAATCTGGACGTCGGGCTTTGTAGCCTTCCAAGCCCTGAATCAACAAATCGTAGCTTCGACACATGTCGATGATGCGCGGAGCGAGGTGAAGCGATCTGTCGCGTCGGTAGAAGGGGGCGTTCACCGGCTGGTCGTAAGGACAACCACGTTCGTAAGCATTCAAGACACGAAGCGTCGAGATCACGTCGCCCTTAACCCGCGGCAGCATGCGAGCCACGTCCCTGAGGTTTTCTCCAAATTGAACGTTATCAGCCAGTTTTTCGTCACGGTCGCGATGGCCCACAGGGACGCCCACCAGTCGGTCGACATCCTGATAAATGATCGCCATACCGATCGCTGACGTGGTCTGAGCTGAAAGTCCAAGTCTGTCGGCGATGATCATGGCGTAAATCGCCGAGTTCATGGAATGCGAGGAGAGGTCAGGCGGAACCAGGCGAAGGGGAAGCAGTCCCAAAATCGTAAAGTCGTCGTCGCCGATCAACTCAGAGATACTCTGCATGATGCGTTTCACGACGCCCGTGGCGACATCAGCGTCCTGACTTCTGCGAACATGTTCCTGAGCGTTGCGGAGTTTTACCAAGCCACGAATATAAACATGGGCAACGTACATCGCCTTGTTCACGTTCATGACGGCTTCGATGATGTTGCGCGTGGGCGGACCGTGCTGAATCTCAATGGTCCGAAGGACGACGTGCTCCATCCCAGTTCGGTTTTTTCCGGCCAGACGAAGTTCGTGCAGGAATTCGAGGAACTCATCAATATCCAAGTCTCGCTTGAGCAAGAGTCCTTTGATGGACGCCGTCGCGAAAATATCCCGAAGCTCATTCAGTCGTTGCTGGGCTTTGCGCTTGAGCCTAAGCGACTGCCCGTTCACGACGCCAAGTTCGTCACGCACCAAGACCGAAATACCCTCGTCTTCGTATCCAACCATGGCCCGGCGGAAGAACTCCATGAACTCTTCGGCGGTCAATCGAGTCTGGTTATGGGTGACTTCGTAGATGCTGCCAATTTTCAGAATTTTATAGAGAAACTGAATGAAGGTTCGACCGAAGACCTGCGCATCAGAGGGGTCAAACGAAACCTCCTCATCGTGGTAATCGCTGCGGGTATTTTCGGCCGAGCTGAGGCTTGAAAGGCCCGTGTTCGTCGTGTTTATTCGCTCAAAATCATTCGACATCGTGTCCTCACTTTTGCATCAAAGACGCGAGCTCTTTACAGGTGGAACGTATCTTCCCGGCCACAAGCCAGTCGCCTCCGACCTCTGCCAGCAACTCCACGACACCAGGTTGAGGATTTCGTGCGATCATCTTGGCGAGCAGGGCGGCGAGTTCGATGTCGGCGTTGCTGACGATTCCGCGCTTGTGAATCAGCTCACGAAATTGTTCCAGTGCGGAGGCTCCACCGTGCTTGAGGTAGAGGGTCGCCATCTCTCGGATCTCTTCTTCCGGTCTCGACGTGACACTCGAGGTAAAGAGCGGGCCAAGATGGCTCGGCAAAATCTTGGGCGAAGCATCTGCAAGACCCCGCAGGGCGGCTAAGCGTAATCCCGCATGGCTTGCGCTCAGAAACGGCGCCATGATTGCCTCCGCCTCGTCGGGCGCCCAATGACCCGACAGCGCGTTGACGGCCTTGACCTTCAACGTGGGTTCAGACGGTTTCTCGAGAATCGCGATCAAAATGCTCTTCGATTTTGGCATTCGATGCGTCAAAATTTCGAGAATCGGCCCAACTTTGTCGGGAGGCAGGTCAAAAACGGCGTCTCTCAGGAATCCGACTGAGTATTTCGACCGCTCGTTGAGGTAGCGCAACACGTCTTTTCGAACTTCGTCGCTGAGATCCCAAGCCAGGGTTTTGGCGAGCTCACCGCTTGCCTGTCCGAGATTCAAAGCGTTGAACATCTGCAAAATGGCTCTTCGAACCGAGGGTTCTGAAGTTGCGACCATTTTGATCATCCCGGCCAAGCGGCGCTGTGTAAAACACTCCGAGACGACGCGCTTTAAGTCTTCGGTCACGAGTTGGTCGAAATTGACTCGCCATTCATGAATCAATTTCAAGAACTCCAGCGACTCCCACGGACGTTGGGTTTCAAGCAGCGTTCCCATGACTTCGCCGATCTGCTCAACGGACTGCTCTCGAAGTTCGGCCTTGGGTTTTGCGCCCAAAATGGCGGCAAGGATCTCTCCCTCACGATGTTCCAATTCCGCATGTTCGGTGAAGCCACGCTTCAGATCGAAAAGATGTTTCTGCTGGTCCTTGTTGAGCAACAGGAACTGACGAGACCCGACCTCCATCCGTTCCTGACGCTCGGAGCGCTTTTGCATGCGTAGCTGAAACTCTTCTTTTTGCTTCTGGGACGCTTGTTCAGGCGACATCTTCTTGTTGGCCTCCTGATCGAAGGCGTTTTCAAAGAGGTCTTCGATGGCTTCTTGTTCCTCTTTGGTGTCACGGTCTCGGATGTCGAGCTCAAGGCCAGCCAGCTGCGCCAATGACTCATCGAGTGCGTCATAGGAAACGTAGCGGAAGCCGGCCTCAAACAAGACCGTGACTGCATTTCTGGAGAGGTCTCTCTCGTCAACCAGGTCGTTCAGGATATCGACAAAATGCCGAATTTCTCGTTCGTCGATGCCGGCGAGCAGATGCAAAAGGTAGACGCCATCGCGGCTTAATGCCCAACAGTAGTCGCGTGGGTCTTCAGTCTCCCAAACACGCTCTTCGGTCCCCAAGAATTTCAGGCTGTGCGCGTCTACAAGGACCGAAAGGCGGTCTGAAAGCTCGAAATACTCTTTGAACGCTGCGACGCACATCGTGGCAGCTTCTTCGGCGATCGGGTGCCCCGGTGGATAGGTCATCATCAGGCTGGTCAATCGGTCGACCTGAACGAAGCAACGCCGCGCCAGTTTGATTTCTTGTCGACGATCGCCCGCTGTTTCAGCTGCGGTGGGCTCAGAGGTGCCTTGCATTTCGAGTAATCCTTGAGGTTATCAGTCCGTTAGAAGCGTCGCCGTCCTAGCTGGCTTCATCAAGGAACAAGTATACCAACATGCCTTTTCCAGTTTCTCTGCCATAGAATTCGATTTTGAAATTCTGAGAGACCTTCAAGAGCACGTCGTTGTTGGGATAGTTAGCCTTTGTTCCGCTCGGATCGACCAGGAAATACCAACGGGCTTCAGGGAGGCCTGCTGACCGACGTTCTTGATACGTTGATTCGCCAAGCGGAGTTCGAGCGACATTGACGAATTTCTTGGTCGTGCAGTCCATCGTCCGAACGACCTGCGACGTCGCATCAAAGTAGTGAAGGTCGAGCGTTGGAACTAAGCACGGCGACGTAGAGACGACCTGTTCTTGCTCCGCAAGCTTCGCTGCAGCCTCCTCGGCAGGGTCGGTTTTCAATTCAACCACGCGGGTATCTTGTCCCCGTCTTGGCTCTGAACGCACCTTTCCCTCTTTGCCTGCGTAGTTGTAAGCGCAACTCGTCTGCAAAATTAATAAAAGACATGCGGCTCGACGGAACGACATCAATTGCCTCAAACCTTCGGACACAGTACTAAGGGCGGCAGTCACAGAGTTCCCGTACCTTATTGAACCCGACCGCGTTCGCCAAGGACTCATGCGCCGTTTGGAAAGAAAAATCCTCAGCGGAGTTATCATCGCCGTGCTCGTTTATGGCGGAGTTGCCGTGTGGGCGGATGCCCGTGCAGTCATCAAGAGTGTGACGGCGGTGCCATACCTTGTATTCATGGCCGCCATCGCAATGACTCTGGTTAACTACGCGCTGCGTTATGCGAAGTGGACGGTCCTGCTACGTCGACTCGATGTGATTCTGCCTCATAGCCTTTCGTTGATCGCATTTGTCGCGGGCATGTCGATGTCGATTACCCCCGGGAAGGTTGGTGAGGTCCTCAAGAGTCTGCTGATTCGCGATGCCTGCGGGGTGCCTGTGGCTCGGACGGCTCCCGTGGTTTTTGTTGAAAGGCTCACCGATTTGATCGCTCTGGTGATCATCGCGGCGGCGGGCATCGGGTCATTCGAATATGGGCGACTCCCGCTGATCGTGGTGACGGTGGCGCTCGCTCTTGTGGTCGCTGTACTGCAAAAACCAGCCCTCGTGCATCGTGTCATCGGGCTGACGCAGCGTCATCCAAGGCTCGCGGGTTTTCGGCCAAAGATTGATGAACTCTACGATTCCACGGCCACCATGTTGAATTGGCGCATCCTCATAGGAACCACCGTTCTGAGCGTATTTTCATGGGGGATGGAAGCTGGCGCTTTTTACTTGTTGATCCAGGCGCTGGGCGGCAATGCCGACCTTTTGCTTTCCAGTTTTATCTATTCCATGAGTACGATTCTGGGCGCGGTTAGTTTCTTGCCGGGTGGGCTTGGGGTCACCGAGGGAAGCATGATTGGCGTGCTGAAGCTCTTTCATGTGTTCGACTCTGTGGCCACCGCAACAGCGGTTACCTATTTGATTAGATTTGCTACGCTTTGGTTTGGCGTGGCTGCAGGCTTTGTCGCACTCGCAATTTTTAGAACGAAGTATCCAGGCAACTCATCGCTTGACCAGTGAATCACGCATTCATTAGTGTCGCGCGGAGTTTCGGAACAGTCCACGGATGGTCTTATGAGCGCTTTGAAGAAGTGCAACCTTTGCGGTAACGAGTTTTTTGTAAAGTACCGCTGGCAGATCGACCAACACGATGGCCAGATGCGGTACTTTTGCTCTCAGGAATGTGAGCAGGAAGCGCGTAACCAAGCGGCAGAAGTGGAATGCAGCGCTTGCGGCATTCGATTTGTACCCAAGTATGCATTCCAGGCCGCGACCATCAACGGCAAGACCACGTATTTTTGCACGATGGAATGCCGCAATCCTACCGTTCAAGAGGTACGTCGCAGCACCATTCAGGCCGTAGACGGGCCCATGAGAATTGCGGTGCTCAACCAGAAGGGCGGGACAGGAAAGACCACGACGACCGTGTCCGCGGCGGCTGGACTGGCAGAGGCCGGTTATAAAGTCTTGGTGATCGATGTCGATTCACAAGGACACGTCGCAATCAGTCTTGGTGTGGAAGGTACAGGCACCTTATTTAATCTGATGGTCGAGGATACCCCGATCCGCGACATCGTTATCCCGGCACGTCCGAATCTGGATATTTTGGCAGGCAACGAAACGCTGGCTTCCGCCGAAATCGTGCTCGCGCGTATGAATGAAGGGCGCGACCGCGTGCTCAGGGATAAATTGACCGACATCAACGAATACGACTTCGTCCTCTTGGATTGTGGTCCAAGCCTTTCGCTGATGAACATGAACGCGCTGACCTTTGCGGACCATCTCATCGTTCCTGTTTCATGCGACTATTTGAGCCTTGTTGGCGTGAAACAAGTGATGAAAACGCTCAAAAATGTGAACCAAGTCCTGATGCACCCCATCAGCATCCTGGGCATCCTGCCGACTTTCTACGACATGCGAAATAATATCAGCGACGAGTCCGTCAGGACCTTGAGAGGGTATTTTCACGACAAAGTCCTTCCTCCTGTTCGGGTAAATACCCGATTGAAGGAAGCTCCGAGTCACCAGCAAACAATTTTCGAGTTTGCTCCGGAAAGTCGGGGCGCATCTGACTACCAGAAACTCGTCGATTGGCTCATCAAACAAAAAGAAGAACGAGCACGCAAAATCGCGTAGTCCTGCGTAATTGACGTGTTCTGATGCCCGTTCTAACATCCCACCCACTGCGATCCATGTTTCGGTCCTGAGGGGGACCGTTCATTACGCGGCTTAACGGCGAGGAGAGATATGATTCGCACGAAAGTCACGCTTGTTTATTTTGTCATTGTGCTGCTTCTAGGCGCCCTGACGGTAGGCTTAATTCACCTTGATATGGGCGAAACCACGCGTGAAAACGTCAGAACTTCATTGCGTCGTTCAGCCAATGTGGCTGAACAGAGCATTCGGTTGGATGAGGCAAGCCTTTTGGCCAAGGCCGAATTCATCGGCGGTGCTGCAACCTTGCATAGCGCGATGGTGGGCGACGACACCCAACAAGAAGGGGCCGAAGCACCCGAGTTGAGTTTCGTGGAGCGCCGACATCTCGCGGCCCGCGAAAAGCTAGATGCGCAGCGTTATCGACTCGATGATATTGCCAAAGCTGTGGTCGGTCGACGAAACCTCGAACTCGCCCCTTTGGAGCGTAAACCCAATGATTTCGACCTCTTCGTGACGCTGGACGTCAAGGGGCAGGGCGTTGCAGCGCTGGGGAAAGACCTCTACTCGTGGTTTGGCGAAGACGTCGCGAAAACCCATCCAGGCGTTCGAGAAGTGGCTAAGAGCGGTGTCCCGCGCATCGAATACTGGATGTGGTCGTTCAGCCCGACTCAGGAAAAACGCCCTTATCGCGTGGCGATCGCACCGATCAGGAAGTCCCAAACCGACTCCACGGCAGGCGTCGTGGTTTTGGGAACGATGCTGAATGACGGCATTGCAGCGACCAAGCGCAAGCTTGTGGCGGGACTCGGCGAGGACTCGACGGATGCCGCCGAACTTGAGAGCGCGCCACAATTTGTGATGTATCGCGGCAAGACCGTGATCGGCTCCACCTTCGACAGTGCCCAACAGAAGGCTGTTTCAGTCGAATTGGACCGCGTCGGTGGTTTCACGGCAGATTCATCCGCAATTTTGGATGTTACGGTGAGCAATACGCCTTATTTCGCGATGGTTCGTCCCATCTCGGGTGAAGGGGACGCCGCAGTAGGTGTCGCGGTTCTGGCGGATACACACGCTGCGTTGGCTCCCTTGCAGCAACTCACCACAAGTTTGGTTTTGGTCTTCTTGCTCTTTGGTGTTCTTGGAGGCGGATTATTCTTCATCCTGATTTTGCGATGGGTACAACCCGTCGAGCAAATCGAGAACGGCATTCAAGAAGTCCTGGCAGGCAATCGAGACTTTGTCTGGATCGCTTTGCCAAACCACGCCATTCAAACCTCGTTGGCCCAGTCGCTCAATCTGATGAGCGCCTTCCTGCAAGGTAAGGCGATGCCAGACGATGACTCGCAAGGCGGAGCATGGGGACTCGAAATGGACGACATGTCTGAAGTCCAGCAAGGTCCAACGAAGATTCAAGGTGTTGCGCTGCCCATGATGCAGGCTGCTCCCCCGAAAAAAGACGACTAACGCCTATCCAAGGTAGGAAATGGCCCGCGTACTTACTGGTCTTGATCGCCTTCTCTCTGACTCAAATCTCCTAAAGGAGCTCGAGGGCAAATCGCTCGGCCTTCTGGTCAATCCTACGAGCGTTACCCATGACCTGACCCATGCGATCGATGCGCTTTTAGCCAAGAATGTTCGCATCGTTCGGTTATTTGGCCCTGAACACGGTATCCGTGGTGAGGCCCAAGACATGGAGTCAGTGGTCGAGGATTACGACCCCATCACTGGCATTCCGACCATCAGCCTCTACGGACACACCCTCGAGAGTCTGCAGCCATCGTCTGCTCAGCTGCAGGGGCTCGATCTGGTGATCGCGGATATCCAAGATATTGGGTCGCGTTATTACACCTACGTGTATTCGATTGGGCTCATGATGGAAGCCTGTGGCCGCGCTGAAATCCCAGTATGGGTCCTCGATCGTCCCAATCCGATTGGTGGTCTGGCGGTCGAAGGCAACACCGTGCTGTCGGGCTATCGGTCTTTTGTGGGCATGCAGCCCATCGCGGTTCGCCACGGGATGACCGCAGGGGAGTTGGCGCATTTCTTTTCCAAGTATGGCGGCTGGACCTGTGAGTTCAGAGTCATCGAGATGTCCGGGTGGACGCGTGAAATGTGGTTCGAAGACACCGGGCTGCCCTGGGTCATGCCGAGCCCAAATATGCCGACCAACGACACCGCAACGGTCTATCCTGGTCAATGCCTTCTAGAAGGAACCAACGTCAGTGAGGGGCGCGGTACCACTCGTCCATTCGAGATTTTTGGCGCCCCTTGGATTGACGCCAGGGAACTCAAACAGGCACTTCGCCAGCACAGTTTGCCGGGCGTTGCTTTTCGCGAGATTTCATTTCGGCCGAAATTCCAGAAACACGCCGACGTCACCTGTGCGGGACTGCAGATTCATGTCACAGACCGCGTGGCCTACGATAATCTTGGGACGTCTTTTGCCATTATGGTGGAGCTGCGTCGTCTTTACCCTGATGACTTCATGTGGCGTGAAGAGGCGTACGAGTTTGTTAAAGATCGTTTGGCCATCGACCTGCTTCTGGGCGACCCGATTCTACGTAAAGGCATCGAAGACGGGCAGGATCCAGTTGAGCTGGCACACGCCACGGGGGCGGGGCGAACGGAGTTCGACGCTCAACGTGCCGAGTGTCTGATCTACTCATGAAAGAGCGCGCATATATTCCTTGGGTGGTTTTGGGTTCAGGGCGACTTGGGACCACCATCGCTCATCTTGCCCCACGCCTCGGGGTCGAACTTCGCGCTGTTTGGTCACGTTCGGGTTGTCCCAAAGGACTGCCAAAAACGAACGAACTCCACGGCGGTATCGAATCGACGTTTGAGTATCTTGGGGGCTCGGTTGTTTGGATCACCGTGGCCGACGAGGCAATTCCTGAAGTTGCGGCTGCTGTAGCGCGCCACTTACGTCCCGCCGATATCGTTGTTCATTGCTCGGGCGTGCTCGATTCCAGAGTGCTGCGAAACGCAGGAATCCTGGGGCCGGTCGCCTCAATTCACCCGCTTCTGTCCATTGCGGAGCCGCGTAAAGCCATTGAACGGCTTTCCACCTGCGCCTGGACGGTGGAAGGGGACTTCCCAGCCGTGGCGTTTGCAAAGTGGATGTTGGGCAAGATTGGCGTCGACCCGATCGAAATCGAGCCAGAAAACAAAGTGCTCTACCACGCCAGCGCCGTGACTGCGGCTGGACTGCTCGATGCGCTGATGGATGTTGCATTTTCATTTGCTGACGCAAGCGGATTCTCCAGCGAGCAATCAAGATCCCTGTTGCTGCCCCTCGCGCGTTCGATTTTGGAGAATCTAGAGACGCGTAATACCGCCTCGTCACTGACGGGCCCGGTCGCACGAGGCGATGAAGAAGTCATCGCTCGTCATATCGAAGCCATTGCGGCGACGGGCGATGCATCGGCCCTTGAGGTGTATAAAGTCCTAACGGAACGGGCGCGATTGGTGCGAAACGATCCGCACTAAACCTCGGGTTTCATCACCAGTTCTCCGGCCTCGACGTCAACGAAGACTCGGTCTCCGCGTGTCGCGTCGCCCATCAAGATCATGCGTGCAACGGCGGCCTCGATACGTCGTTCGATGGTTTGCCGCATCGGGCGTGCACCGAACTCGGGATCATATCCACCGTTCTCGACCAACCACGGGATAATCCCATCGCCGAAGACCAAATCGATTTCGCTTTCTTCGCGAAGTCGCAGCGCCGAATTTCGCAGCTGAAGCGAAGCGATTCGAGCAACCTCCGACTTGGTGAGCGGTTGGAACACCAATCGTTCGTCGATTCGGTTCCATAGTTCTGCCGGAAAATGGTCTCTCGCCCGAGAAATCACGGTGTCGGTGACGTCTTGAGCATTGGCCGTCTGGCCAAAGCCGATGCGTGGGCCTGCGCCCTCAGTGAAGACTGTGGCTCCCAGATTGCTGGTCATGACCACCACACAATTCGAGAAATCCACGGCTCGTCCGCGACCGTCGGTCAAACGACCTTCGTCCAGGAACTGCAGCAGGATATTCAGAACGTCGGGATGAGCCTTCTCGATCTCGTCGAGCAGCACGACCTGATAGGGCCGTCGACGAACAGCTTCGGTAAGCTGACCGCCTTTCTCGAAGCCAATATAGCCTGGAGGAGGACCAATAAGCCGGCTGACCGAATGCGATTCCATGAACTCGGACATGTCGAAACGAACGAGCGCTTCGCGGTCAAAGAAGAGGAAGTCCGCAAGAGCCTTGACCAATTCGGTCTTACCAACGCCGGTGGGGCCCAGAAAAAGTAGGCTGCCGATGGGTCGGTTCGAGTGGAAACCTGCGTAGTTTCGGCGAATAATCTCGCTGAGTCGATGAATCACTTCGCTGTGACCGATGACCTGCTCGCCGATGATTTCTTCCATCTTGATGAAACGTTCGCGGTCGGTCTGGGTCAGCCGTTCAGCCGGGATTCCAGCGAGTTCAGCCACGATGGTAGCGATATCCGCCGACGAGATTTGCTCTGCGCCTGTGCGAGCAGCCCGGCTTCCGGCAAGATCCATGACCCCGATGGCTTTATCGGGCAGTCGACGTTCGTGAATGAAGCGTTGAGCGAGCCTCACGACCGTTTGAAGCGCGTCATCATCGTAGGTCACGTGATGGTGGTCTTCGTAATGTTCCCGAATTCCGTTCAGGATATGAAGCGTGGTGGCTGTGTCGGGTTCTTCGACAAAAACAGCCTGGAAGCGACGTTCAAACGCAGGATCTGTTTCGACAAATTTTCGGAACTCATCATGCGTGGTCGCGCCAACACAAGGAAACTCTCCGCGGGCGAGCGCAGTTTTGAGTTCGCCAGCCGCGTCGGTGCCGTCCCCGCCGGCCCCGGCATTCATCCACATGTGGATTTCGTCCAAAAAGACGATGACGTCACCGTTGGCGCGTTTTACCTCGTCCTTTATTCCGATGAGCCGTTCGGATAATGAGCCGCGCAGATGCGTGCCGCCCAAAATTCGACCCACTTCAATTTCGATGATGGCTCTTCGTCCTAGACGAGAACCCTGGCGCGCGAGTTTCACAAACTCCAACGCGAGTCCTTCGACAATCGCGGTTTTCCCTACGCCAGCATCTCCCAGAAGCAGGGGGTTATTGCTTCTGCGCTTACCGACAATGTCGATAAGCTGATTGATTTCTTTGTCGCGTCCAACGACCGAGTCGATGTTGCCAAGGGCGGCTTCCTCGGTGAGGTTTCGTCCAAAACGCGTGAGGTTAGGGAAGTCATCCGGATCCAAGGCATAAAGCCGAGCCATGCGGATATCGGGTTCGTTGGTCGCGTGTTCAGCAAGGCGCGCCGGAGCCACAGTTTCCGGAGGGACAGTGACAGGAATCGGCTCAGCATCGGCGTGTTCCGATTTCGCTTCAATTACCTTCACCGGCTCGTGCACGGCTTCCGCACTTGGAGTCTCTATGATGCTGGGCGTTTCAGCCACAACAGGCGTTGGCGTGTTGAGCGCCTCAAACGCCGCTTCACTCATCGGTCCAGTGGTCGAGCGTTCACGCGCAGGTTCGTCGGGAGCCTTCTTTGGTGGTTTGCCTTTAAAGAGCAAATTGGCGAGGCGTTTTGCCGTTCGCTGGGCTTCTTTCAGGGCGTCTTCGGGCGTGGCCTCAGGTTTTGGTGCCGTTTTCGCCGTCGGTGGCTCAGTCCGTGGACGTGCGGGTGGTTCGGTCGCTGGAGGAAGAGTCTCGGTTTGGGTGGCCCGGACGTCCATTCGCATCAACGAGGGATGAATCAGAATCGGGCTAGGCGCGTGCTCCGTAGCCGTTTGCCGAGCGACCGCGGGTGAACTCCCGGTCTGTGGACGGCTTGAGGGGCCTCGCATGGCCCGAGACCCAGTCGCATAACTCATGACCGAGGCGCGGATGGCGCTTACGTTGGCACCTGCGGATTCGAGGATATGGTAGGCCTGTCCAGTATTTTCGCGAATCAACGCCGCCAGCAAATGGAGCGAGTCGATTCGGTCGGCATTCGAGCCTTCGGCGAGCCGTCTTGCGCGGGCTTCGATACGCTCAAGTACGCGGGGATCCTCGGGAGGAAGCCCTTTGAGCGCGTTCAAGAGTGCGTCAACCGTCAGATGGCGATCTTCTAAAAAAGAAGCTGCGTGGTTGGGTACGGTATACAACGCAAGAAGAAGATGCGCGGACGACATGACTTGCGAAGTCTGTCGAGCGATATCTTTCGCTTGAGTGTAGATGGATTGCAGTTCGCGGTCGCGCGTCATTGGCATCCAAATCCTCCGTGAATTGCCTCTAACCGTCCATGGTCAGAGCGGCCGTTGACACAGGAATATCACCGGTGTTGTGGGCTTGCATTAAATACGGTATTGCCTGTGAGGACGCTAGCACAGCGTTAGATCAGTGCAAAGCGATGTTTCCAAATCGTCGAGATTCACCCGTGATTTCGGGGTGAGTCGAGGTAAAAAATGAACCGCAAATATATCATTGATACAGGCAAGGCTCCTCGAGCAGTTGGCCCGTTCTCACAAGCCGTTGGTTATAACGGTTTGCTCTACGTTTCAGGGCAAACTGCGATCGATACCCATACAGGTAAGGTCTCCCGCGCGGGCATTGAAACCCAAACTCGCACGGTTCTTGAGCATATTTCTGGTGTCTTGAATGGTGCTGGCCTGGATTTTTCGCACATCCTGCACGTCACCATTTATCTGCGAAATCTGAACGATTTTGACCTCGTCGACAGCGTCTATTCTCTTTACTGCGACCATGCCTCGCCGGCACGGAGCGTGGTTGAGGTTTCTCGATTGCCTGACGACGCACTGATTCAAATGGACTGTGTCGCAGCGGCGCCGACGAATTACGAAGACATCGTCGATGAACCCGAAGCAGTCGTTGAAGAGCCGGCTGCCGAAGAAACCGTCGCAGAGACGAAGAGCACGGACGACGCGTTCGAAACGAAGCCGGAGTCTGCGCTCGACGAGGGGATGCCAGAGCCTTCTGTGGGGCAGGAAGTCTCATCTGAAGAGACCACGCTTAGCGCTGAAGAGGGCATTCCCGCGGTTCAAGATGCTTCGCATGTCGATCCCAAAGGTGCTACTCTCGCTGGTGGATGGTCACCTTTAAACAAAATCCCGGCCCCCAATTTGCCTGGTTCGTCGGACAAGAAAGACGACGAAACCGAAGGCTAAAGTTGCTGCGAGCGTTGGTGGCGTTCCTCGCCGTACTCTTCGCTGCAGACGTATCTGCTCAAGAATTAGACGATTTTACCACCTGGGAAATGACCGAGGTGGTCGATGAATCGTCGCGTTTCTCCGCGTTACCCGGTGATCCCGCGATGGGATCGATTTCGATCGGTGACGTGAGCGACGGCTTTCTAGTCAATGCCCGGCGCCTTGCTGACCCAAACCCAAACACTGCATTTCTTCCAGTTCAGTTCCGCAGGGGATTGGTTTTCACAACCGACGAGTTGGCAGATTTGGTCACGCGTGCGGCAGCTTCTGTGGCCCAAGAATTTCCTGAATCGGTGGTGTATCTAGGGAATTTCAGCGCGCCACACGGCGGGGACATTCCCTACTCAGTTTCGCATAATTCAGGTCGAGACTGCGATGTTGCCTTCTTTATGAAGGACGCAGACGGTGCTCCCTATGTGCCGCCTGACCTCATCGAACTCGACGAAAACGGCATGGCGATGGTGGATGAACTTCCCCAGCCTTATTATTTTGATGTCGACCGTAATTGGGCTTTGATTCAGGCGTTTTTGTCCAACGATCACGACCGACTTCAATATATTTTTGTGTCAAAGGGGCTCAAGGGGCTCTTGCTCGACCATGCAAAGGTCAAGGGTGTGCCTCCTGAGGTTATCGCGGCCGCGGACGAGATTCTGCAGCAACCTTCGGGCTCGTTGCCGCATAACGACCATTTTCATCTCCGCGTGTTCTGTTCTGACGACGACGTGTGGGCCGGCTGCAAAGATCAGGGGCGCTCGACCTCACGTCATCGGCCTGATTTTTCGCTTCGTTCGCGCGCTCAGACGTGGGCTGCGGAGTATTTGACGGACCCGGATGCGGCCATTCGGGCGGCCGCCGTTCGCCGTTTGGGAATCCTCGAAGGACGGAGCTTTGTTTCCCAGATCGGGAAACGGCTCGACGACGATTCGTCCGAAGTTCGGATGGCTGCCGCGCGGACGTTGGGGATGTTGGGCCGTGGCGAGAAGGACCTCGCGGCTCGACTGAAAAAGGAAGAATTGGTGCCCGTTCGATTGGAAATCATTTCTGCGCTTTCTGATCAGAGCGGTTCGACGGTCGTCAAAGCGCTTTCATCGATTTTGGAAACGCCTGCACAGCGAATCTTGGAACCTGGACTCGTGATCGATGAGCGGGCGCTTGCGGCGGATGCGCTGGCAAATCTTGAGGATTCACGAGGCGTGAAGCCGTTGATTGCCACTCTGGAGGACGCGCCAGATGACTTGAAAGAGCGCGTTGCAGTGGCGCTTCGGAAATTGACAAACCATCCCTTCGAAGCCGTCGAGGGCCCTTGGGAAGAATGGTATAAGAAGGAAGGCAAGAAACGTCGGACGGCTTGGCTGGTTGCGGGGTTTCGGGACGCGGGCTACCGCGTCGACTCGATGTCGACAAAGTACGTCTGGGAGTTATGCCGTGCGATCGATGGTCCTGATTGGGTCAGTTTTAACGCTCAGCGAGCGTTGATGCAGATTTCAGGCAAAGAGGTCCCAAGCCTTCAATGGTCGCGCGCCGATGCGAGTTTTTACTGGCGTCGTTGGTTTGAGCGTCGGGCTCGCAAGTTTCGCATGCCTCCGATTCCCGCCGACATGTCGACGTTGACCCCGAAAGCTTCTGTTTCGGCGCGGTGAGACAGGTGCTTTACACCCGTTGGCGATCCAGACTAGACTCGTTGACTAACGATTTCCCCCTTTGTGTTGAGTGTCATGGTGCGAATCACCCAAGTCTTCGTTCTTGTGGCTGCGATATGTTTAACGACATTCCTCACGGGTTGCGGCGAAAAACTCGATCCCTCGGATCCAGAGGGCGCGTTCAATCTCTTTAAGACCGCGATGCTCAACGGCGACCGCGACACGATGTGGGCTCATATGGCACCGTCGTCGCACGAGTTCTTTGACGCTCAATTGGAGCGTCTGCAGAGCATGGATACCAAGATCGGCCGCTATTTGCCGCCGACAGACCATAAGCTTGCGCGCAAGCAAGCGGGGTCGATCCTCACCGATGAACTCACGAGTGGTCGGCAACTCTTCGACAAAATCGTCACACCAGCGAATCTTCCCAAAGACGAGAAGTATTTGGTGGGTTTGACCGTCGAGGAGATCAAAGTTTCAGAAGACGAGAAAACCGCGGAGATCATGACCCGTGGGAAGCAAAAGATTTTGTTGCAGTACGACGATGCCGGCGAGAAATGGGACATCCTCTTTGTGGAGTCATTTGGTCCGCTCAAGGTCGCGATGAAATGGGTAGATTTCAATGAGAATGCACTCGATCAGACGATCGACGACCTGCTCAGCGAAGAACGCCGAAAACGAGAGGCGATCCTTGCTGAGCTGATGGGATTCGACAACTGATATCCCGACGAGACGTTGATGAATAACGACAAAAATCTTCCCGAACTTGAGATCGAACCTGTTGACGATGCTGGCGGCAGTATTTCTCATTCGGGGGCATCTGGTTCCGCTCCGAACACCTCGCAGAAGCGAGCCAAGGTTCAGGAAGAGGACCCGCTTATTGGCGTGATGCTGAAAGGCACCTATCGTCTTGTGAAGAAGGTCGGAGAAGGCGGAATGGGTAATGTCTACAAGGCATTACAGTTTCCATTGCAACGCGAAGTCGCAGTCAAAATCCTGAAACCTACCGAGAGCAACCCCGAAGGCGAACATTATTTCATGCGGGAGGTGCAAGCGATTAACATGCTGCGCCACCCAAATATTATCGGAATTTTGGACTTCGGGAAGGAACCCGACGGGACGCTCTATTTGGTCATGGAATACCTTCCTGGCCGCACACTCAAACGAGTCATCAAGAGGGATTATCCTCTTGATCCTGTGCGTATGTGCAATATCTGCATTCAGATTTTGAGCGCGCTCGAGCAGGCCCATCAGACCGGTATCGTGCACTGCGATTTGAAGCCCGCAAACATCATGCTCGAGGAAATCGCCGGGGATCCAGATTTCGTAAAAGTACTCGACTTTGGAATCGCGAAGGTCAAGGGGCCCGCGATGGAGGTCGGCCCGTACACTCAAGCTGGCAATATCGTTGGTACCTTCGATTACATGAGTCCCGAACAAATCATGCGTCGCGACCTCGATGGTCGTGCTGACATTTGGTCGCTCGGCGTCATCATGTACGAGATGCTGACACGTAAGCGCATCTTCCACGATCGTGACGCCGTGAGCATCATCGGTCGCGTCATGCAGATGCCAATCAAACGTCCCAGTGAAATCCTTGATCCAGATTCGAATTATCGAATTCCCAAGGCAGTCGAAGATGTGATCATGCGGGCGATGGATCGCAACGTGGAATCACGTTTTCAGACCGCTGGTGAGATGCGAGACGAACTCAAGCGAGTTGTGGTTCGAATCGAAGGCGGCGGCGCAGATCCAGACCGGACGATTCCACCTTCGAACGATAATTCCGACGTTCATTCCGGAATGACCGGTGGATTTGGTAGCGCGTTGTCGCGCGACGCGTCCGGAAATCTGGTGCCATCAAAAAGCATCAGCGCGGACACGAGTCGGACGGGCGGGCTCTCATCGATCTACACCAGGTCTGGCGGATTCGGGATGGGCGACTCGCAACGCCTGGCCACCGGTGTCGCTGCGGGAACGTCTGTCCTCGATCAGACTTTTAGCATTCAAGAACTCCAAGACACGCTGCTGGGCGAGCGACGTAAGGTCGCCGTCTTGGCGATTCAGCAGAGGGCGCGCCGCGGAAAGGGCATTGATCCCGAGGAATTGGCACGCAGAAGCGCTTCTGAAGTCGCGATCATACGAGCGGCTGTCGAACACTTTGAAGGCGAGATCGACAGCTTTTTGGGCGGCACCTACACCATCATGTTTGGGGCGAGTAAATCTCGAATGGGCGACAATGTTCGCGCCATCGAGTGTGCCTTGGCACTGCGCAACGAGTTCTTAAAGCTCGAACAAGGTGCCGACCATATCGGCATCGCAGTGGGTTACGGCGAGGTCTACCTCTCGAGCAAGAAGGGGGGGAACGCTTTTGGCGAAACCATCGATCGCACCGTTGAGATCGCCCGAGGCGCTCAACACGCGGACGTCTACGCGGATGAAGGTCTGGCTGATGTCACTCGAGAGCAAGTCGAGTTCGAAGGACGCCGAAATGTCGGCGGTGAGCTCGTTGCGAAGGTTCTGCACGTCAAGCGCGACTCAAGCAAAGCCGGTACCGAAGTTAATACCTCGGAGATCTACGTCCCACGTCCGGGTTATTTCTCGGAGCTGATGCGTCGTGCTTCTGATGCCAAACAAGGCGAAGGCGGCGGGCTTGCGATTTTGGGCGATGTCGGTAGCGGCAAGTCCACGCTCCTAAAACACTTCGTCGCGGACTTGAGTTCGAGCGGATGGCAAGTGTTTCAAGTTCGAACTCAGGACCTGGGTGGAACCCAAGGTCTGGCGGTGCTGCGCTCTTGGATTCGTTCGATTGCGATGACGTACAAAGACCCCGCGACGTTGATTCGCAAAGCGTGTGAGACGATCGGACTGGATCAGGGAATCGACGCCGTGGTGGCTCTCTACATGAGCGCGCACCCGGATGCCCGCATGGTTGGGCAGCTTCCGTGGCAGGATTCCAAGAGTTTTGGTTACTTCACGGCTGCGCTGCTGCAACGCATGATTCGATTCGCGATGAAGCAAGGACCTGTGCTCCTGGTCGTCGATGAGCTCAACCCGACGGATTCGTTGGAACTCGACATTTTGGACAACATTATCGCCAGTGTTCAGAAGGCACCTGTGCTGGTTGCGGCGGTGATGACACATCGGTCGATTGGCCAAGATCATGGATTGCCTGGAAATCTGGAAGTCCTGCCTATTGGCGGATTTACAGAGGGCGAAGCACGTCAGTGCATGCAGATGACGCTGGGCTACACACCCCCTGCGGAAGTGACACATCACCTGTTTTCGCGGTCGAATGGCAATCCAACGTTCCTGGTCGAGATGTTACGCAGTTTAGGCCGTGACGATCAGACTCAGATGTTGACTGCCGCGTCGCTGGAACGTCTGATTCCTCACAGCCTTGAAGAGATGCTGTCCGCGCGGGTCGACGAGGTGGGCGACGCCTTTCGCGACGTTTTGGCTATTGCTTCCGTGCTTGGAGAGAGCTTTCGAGAAGAGCTGCTTTATCAGATCGCGCCTGCTCATCTTGGGCCAAAATTGGCAGTGGGCGAACTTGTTCGCCGGCGGATGATAGAGGCCACTTCGGACTCCTTTGGACGCATTACGTTGGCATTTTCGCCGCGCGCCCTGCGTCAGGTGGTCTACGGCCGCCTGCCCAAAGAATCCCGCTATCAGTTCCATTCGCGTGTGATCGAGTTCCTTGAGCAGGCCGCTCAGGTGGCCGCCGTCGATCCTATCGAATGGCCGATGATGCTCGCCTTTCATTATCGGGCCGTGGACGGCTGGGAAGGGGCGGCTCATTACATGATGAAGGCTGGTGATATTCTCCTCGACCTCTACGATTATCCGAGCGCGATTTCTCAATACCAAGCCGCACGGACGCTCCTTGATGAGAACGGTTTCACCGTCATCAATGAAACTTACGCCGCGGTCCTTGCTCGCCTGTTGATCGTGCTTCGTGAGTCGGGTCGAATCGACGATGCGTTGTCGGTGCTCGAGAAGCTTCCGAGCTTGGATCAGGTTCCTTTGGTCTATCGCGCGCCGCTCTTGCTTGAGCGGGGTAGGGTAGGCATGGATTCTTCGGATTTGGATGGTGCGTTCAAAGCGCTCGATGCGGTTCGGGACATCGCGGTTACGACCGAAAATCCGAAACTTGAAGTTCAGGCGCTTTTGGCGATGGGTCAGATATTCGAGAAGCAAAATCAGCTCTCGAACGCGGCCAACATCATCATGGAAGTCTCGAATAAGGTGGCCGAAATCACGGACATCAACCTTCAAGACCCCGAAGACCGCAAACTCTATTGGACGGCGTACAATCAGCTTGGGACGCTCTTTATTCGCCAACATGATTTTCAGAGAGCTCAGCAATTCTTGAATCAGGCGTTGGCCCGTGCACAAGAAATTCAAGACCAGCGCGGCATGATTCGCGTTCTGTCGAATATGGGCGCGTTGTGTTTGTCGATGCGCGACACGCAGAACGCCCGTGAATACTTCGGAACGGCGCTGCAATTTGCCCGTGGTACTGGCGACTTACTTAATCAGAGTCGAATCATGACCAACATCGCGATTGCTGCGATGGAAGCCAATGACTTCGAAAGCGCCAAGAAGTACTTCAAACAGGCCCGTGACGTGGCCGAAGACATTGGCTGGCATGAAGGCCTTGCTGACCTTTCGCTTCATATCCAACGCTTGCGAGCCGCGCTGGGCTAGTCTGGCCGAGGGCTATTTCCAACGCCCGTACGCACGTCGACTTCTATCGGCGTTGCGCTCTCCCTATCCCAGAATTTCGTCCGCCGATGGCATATCGATGTCGAAGGTCTGGTCGTGGGCTTTGATGTAGTCCACGAGCTTATGAGCGTAGGATGGGAATGTGGGGCAGGTGTTCACGCCGTTCAACGAAGCCATCGTGTTGATGCAGTTGTAGATCGTCAGATGGTTGAAGTCGTCCATGAATTGGCGGGGACTTCGAGTGAGTTTCTCGAGGTAGGGAAACTTCATGATCATCTTTGTCAGTCGATACGGGAAACGCCCGGTAGGTGCCGACCTCCCGACATGTTCGGCGATATATTCAAAGACCTTTCGCGCCGAAAGTGGGTTTGGATCGCAGAGGTGAAAAGTCTTGCCTGCCGAATCATCCCTGAGGCTGATGGCATGCATCGCGTTACAGACAAAGTCGATGGGAACCAGATTCAGCGGTTTATCACCCTTGCCTGGCATCAGGATGGGGACGTTAGAAGGCATCAAGACGAGTGCGTTCATGATGTAATACGGCCCGGCCATCTTATCGATTTCACCAGTCACGGAATCGCCGACGATGATCGCAGGCCGGAAAACACTGATGGGCAGTTCACTCATCGCATCGCGCATGAGCAGCTCAGCCTCAAATTTGGTTTCTTCGTAGGCGTTTCGAAAACTCTGTTCTTCAGACAGTTCGTCTTCCATGATCACGCCTGTTCGGTCGCCCGCGACAAACGCGGTCGAGAAGTGATTCAGCCGTTTGAGCTTCTTCATTTCCGTGGCGGCATCGAGCACGTTTCGCGCGCCGTCTACGTTGACCTCTCGAATCATCTGGCGATCGACGCCCAGAAACCAAATGCTGGCGATATGGTAGATATCGGTGACGTTTTCGACCAACTCCAGGTATTCGGTGCCCGAGAGCCCCAAATCCATCGCAACCACGTCTCCGCTGAGCACGTGGATACGAGCGCGGTCTGCCTCCATTTCGTCCAAACGCGACTCGGCTTCGTCGACATAATCGGGGCGAACCAAAAGGCGAATTCGTGCTTTAGGCTCACGCTCCAAGATGGTCTGCAGCAGTCGTCGTGAAACGAAAGTTGGAAACCCAGTGATTAAGATATCGCGTTGACGAGTCATGTTTGGTCCCTCAATTGATGATAAACATCTAGGACTTGTGAGCGTGTTTCGTCCAGTGTGCCATCATTATGAATCACCCAGTCCGCGACTTCGATCTTTTTCGACAGGGGAAGTTGTGCGTCGATGCGTTTCTGGGCGTCTTCGGCGCTGAGGCCGTCGCGGGCTTGGATTCGCGCCAATTGGGTGTCTGGCGAGACCGCTACGACGATTAGGCCGCCTAGGGCGTGGTGGAGGCCGTTTTCGACGATGAGTGCTGCATCGTAGATGACGAACGAATGTCCTGCTGCGCCAGCTTCTGCGGCCTGTCGCATCATCTCCATCGCGATTCTAGGGTGGGTAAACCCGTTCAGTTGAGCCCGTGCAAGCGGGTCCCCAAAGATGATTTTTCCCAAGGCGTCTCGATCGAGTTCCCCGGATGGCAGGATGACGGAGGCGCCGAATTCTTCTTCGATGTCTCGAAGGGCGTCGCTGCCGGGGCGCACGACCTCACGAGCAACCACGTCGGCGTCGATAACGAGCACGCCGAGTTCACGGAACATTGCGGAAACAGTGGATTTTCCGCTCGCGATGCCGCCGGTAAGGCCGACGATGCGGGGTAGAGCTTCAGTTGACACCTTTCGGGCCTCGTGCTACGTCCCGCTGAGCCGCGCGGGGTCAGGGTTTCCTGCGTTTCCCACTCCATAACACCGCGCCGATCGCTTGCCAAGCGGGCACCCCAGAACACAAGCGCAGATGGCCACCATGAAAACCTCAAAATCAAATACGAGTTCGATTCTGATCGACAGGGCCTGGAGGCTCCTCGTTCAGCCCGCTACCATTGGGCTTTTGCTCCTGGTGGCCTCGCTGATCTTGCTCGTGGGGCCGATGAACGCCATCCCGAGTTCGGTGACCTACTCCTGGTGGACCGCCGGTTATCAGGCTGAAGGCATGGCCCGAGCGGCCGCTTCGTTGCTGGCGATGGCCGGCGTACTCGGGATTGGTTTGCTCTTTAATCGTTGGAATTTGGTAAAAGGCGTTCCTTCGGACGCGCCGTCTGATGGCGCGAAGTCTGGCAAAAGTACGTGGATCCCCGCGATCGGCGTGGCGTTGATGTCGCTTGGGGCCGTCGGCGCAGCGTTGCTTTGGATGTTTGCGCAGACGAGCATTTCGGCGACGAATGTTTCGTTGCCCGTGGGCCGAACGATCGAAGCTTATCCTGCGGAATCAGGAACGGGCTTCATGCGCGTCATGTTGCCATCTCGCCTTAAAGTGCGGTCGCTCGATATCGAAGCGGGTGTAGCGGAACTCGAACTTTCAAAAGTTGGTGAAGCAGGGGTGGTCCAGCCATTGGAGGTTGGCCGTCCGGTAGACATCGAGGGCATGCGCTACGCGCTGGTTGGCATCGAATATGACCCGCGCGTTGTTCGCGGCGTGTTCTCGAGCCGCGATGCCGATACGATTTCTGCAACCGCCTCGCTCGGAGACACGTTTAAGGTCACCGTCGACGGGCCCGAATACAAAGTGACTCAAGTGATTCGAGACTACCTCAATATTCTGGGACCTGCGGTCGAGGTGGAATCCGAGACAACAGGTCGATTCTGGCTCTTCCAACGTGCCACTCCGATCAAGAACTTCGAGACCCCCAATGGGCTGCGACTCGATACCTTGGAGTCCGCGCCTGTGGCCATCATCGGTGTATCGCGCGGCGAACCCACCGAACTCTTTGGAGCCGCCGGCATCGTGTTTTTGCTGGGATTGGGGCTTTTCTTGGCCAAACGAGACCGTGTTTTTGGCAAGACCAAAGACGGCGAGGGCGCATGGAGTCTCAACGAGGCTCATAGCCTTGAGGAGGTCTCGTGAAGTCACTGTATTTCGTCATTCTCGTCTCCATTTTGGGCGGGTTCGTGTCGACCGTGTTCCGCTCCGAGAAGCTCGCCAAGGGCGCTGGAATAGCGATCTGGATCTTGTTGGTCGCGGCATTCATCGCGGTCCAACAGGGAATCCTGGATTCCGCCGGCGCAGTCTTACTCACTGTAGGATTGACAGCGATGGCTGCGTTTCCAATCGTGGCCCATGAGGCTGTTCGAAAACAAGCGGTGTGGGCATTGCCGATGCTCTTGGTACCGTTGGCGGGACTCGGCACCATTACACCGCTGGTCGACAGAAACTCTGTGATGTTGGTGGTTGCAGCTTTGGCAGCGACCGTTGCCGGGTTGTCGATGGTTCTTGGGGCCGCCGTTTTGCGTTCGCCTCGAGGACTCATGGCCGTCCCAGTGGCGACGCTTGCTGCCGTGACGCTTCTGGGCTTCACCCGTAGCCCGCTTGCCACTGGTTTCCAGCTACCCTTGGCTGGTCCTGACGGGCCGGTTTATTGGGAGCTCGCTTCTGTTGAAGGAATGCCAGAAGGACTCAGGTTATTGACCACAAACACCTCGGAATGGTTCGTAGGCATTCTGGCGTTTTTTGCCGGATTCGAGCTCCTGCTCGTCTTTCTTGTTTTGTTGGTACGCGATGAGGCGAAGCTTAAAAAGGCGGCGCATGTATTTAAAGGGCTTCCGGTCGCAATCTCGCTGATCGGACTTTTTCGGCCTGACTCATTGGCGTTGCCCGATGCACAGCCTTATCGCGACTTCACGCGCCTTGCGCTGCAAACCCGCCAAGTCGATCCAATCATGGCCGAGTCCGCGCGTTTCTTGCAAACAGACGGCCTCACTCTTGATCGTGTGGGGATGAGGCCGGACTTTGTCCTTCTGGCGTTCGGTGCGCTGGTATTGATGTTTGCGGGTTGGAAAATCTTAAAAGAACTTCCGGATGCGCCACTTGCATCAAGAGACCTCTTTGCGCGTGGGGTGGCGTTTTTGTGGCTTGGCTGGTTCCTGACGATGTTCTTCCAAGCCAGCCTGATGGGCTCGCTTGGACTTCATGCCCCGGGTGAATGGATTCACCTCGGATTGGTGATTCTTTCAACCTCGCTTCTACTTTTGAGCTGGCGCCACTCGACCAGGATTGGGTCGCGTTTTGCTGCATGGTCACCGGGAATCTTGGTGGCAGCTTGGGTGTTGTTCGCGGCGGTCGCTTGGTCTTACCGCTCTATTCTCGGTTTCTCGGTTACCCTCGGATAAGATAATGAAAATCCTCAAAGCAGAATTTATTAAGAGCGGAACCAGACCGCCAGATTGGCCAAAACACTTCCTTCCAGAGGTCGCTTTTGGTGGGCGTTCCAACGTCGGGAAATCCAGTCTGATCAACTCCTTGGTGAACCGTAAGAAGCTTGTGAAAGTCTCCGGTACGCCTGGTCATACGCAGCTGATCAACTTCTTCAACGTGAATGACAAACTGTGTTTGGTCGACCTTCCAGGTTACGGCTACGCCAAGGCTCCACTGGTCGAAAAAGAGCAGTGGGGGCACATGATCGAAGGCTACCTTTTTGGTCGCAAGCAATTGCGCGCCATGGTGGTGATCATGGACCTGCGTCGCGGCATTGAAGAAGACGACATGATGTTGGTGAAAGCCGCTCCCGAACTGAAGATTCAGCCTATTTTGGTCTTCACCAAAGCGGATAAGTTTTCGCGGGCACAGCGCAAAAAACGCTGCGGTGAAATCGCCAAAGAGATGGGCGAAGATCCCGACAAGATGCTTCTCTATTCCTCGAAAGACCATATGGGTCGCGAAGAACTTTGGGGCCGGATTACACAGCTTTGTAACTTAGACGAAGAATGAAAATCTCTCCCTCGCCCGATGCCGTCGAGGGGTTCAGGACGCGGTTCGCAGCAGCAGCCGACATTCCTGGTCTTCGCGAGGTTGAGGTTTTATCCCAGCCCTCGCCGTGGTCGGATCTGGTTTTTGAGCGTGAGCTCGAAGTTCCGCATAGCTCCTTCTGGGTTGTCACCGACTCGGATCGGATCGCCGGTTTTCTTGTTTTTTGGGTCGTCTACGACGAGGTGCATATTTTGAACCTCGCTGTTCACCCTGAATTTCGGCGTCGCGGCGTGGCGAATTCGCTGCTGGCGGAGTTGATGAAAGAATCTCAAAAAAACGACATGACCTCGGTTACCCTTGAGGTTCGTGCCGGCAATACTGCCGCTCAGGCCCTTTATGCTGGCTTCGGTTTTGATCAAATTGGGCGCAGAAAGGGCTATTATGCGGACAATTCCGAAGACGCGTTTGTCCTCGCAGCAATCATCGAAGAACGACAGAAGATTTGATCAGATGGCCGGTGTCCCTTATACCGTCTGACAAGAACCAACTCTCAAAGCGAGGCCACTGTGGATGCTCCACTGAAGGTATTTTCGGGAAGCAGTCATCCAAAACTATCGCAGGACATCTGCGACAGGCTTGGGATTCCACTTGGAAAGAGTCATACGGTCACGTTTTCGAACGAGAACATGATGGTGCAGATCGACGAGAACGTGCGCGAATGCGACGTTTTTGTGGTCCAGACTTCATGCTCACCCGTGCACACACATCTGTTTGAATTGCTGATGATGATCGACGCCTTGCGTTCGGCTTCGGCGGCCAGAATCACGGCTGTGATGCCGTATATCCCCTATATTCGATCCGATAAAAAAGACCGACCCCGCATCAGTATCACCGCACGTTTGGTCGCTGATTTGCTTGAGACTGCCGGTGCCGATCGTGTTTTGACGATGGACATGCACACGGCGCAGGCGCAGGGGTTCTTCCGGATTCCGGTCGACCATCTGATGGCCGCCACACCCATTTGTGAGCGACTCGAACGCGAAAAAGACGACGATTGGATCTTGGTGGCCGCTGATGTGGGCGAGGCCAAGGACATCGGCAAATACGCGAATAAACTCGATCTGCCCTTTGCGATCATCGACAAACGCCGGTTTGGTGACGATGAAAAACCCAAGGCTGTGAACCTGATTGGTTCGGTCGAAGGAAAAACCGCTCTTGTCGTCGATGATGAAATCGCGAGTGGGGCGACCTTGTGCGAAGCCGCAACGTTCTTGCGTGCCAATGGCGCGACTCGCGTGATTGCGACTGCCAGCCACGCCGTGTTTAGCGGCAAAGCGGCCCAGAGAATCGCCGATGCGTTCATCGAAAAGGTGATCGTGACCGATACGATTCCGCTTCCGGCCCAACAGCTTAATTCCAAAATCGAAGTGCTTTCTGTGGCAGGGCTTTTTGCCGCAGCAATCACACGAATCCATGATGGACGGTCGGTTTCGGCCCTCTTTTAGTCTACGTAAAACCTCAGAATGGGAGTCAAATCATGACCCAGAACGATCCAACAGCAACACCCGCAGACGTCGCAGCAGCACCTGCAGACGCAACCACGACCGCCTCAGGGCTCGCCTCGAAGGTTTTGCGACCTGGCACAGGTGCGAAACACCCCGGCGCTTCGGACACCGTCACCGTGCATTACGCAGGATGGACGACCGACGGAAAGCTTTTTGACGCATCCTACAAACGTGGCCAGTCGACTTCGTTCCCACTCAATCGCGTGATTGCTGGCTGGACCGAAGGTCTTCAGCTGATGGTTGATGGCGAGAAACGACGTTTCTGGATTCCAGAAAACCTCGCTTACGGCGGCCGTCCAGGCGCACCAGCGGGCATGTTGGTGTTCGACGTCGAACTCATTTCGATTGGCTGATTTCCCCACCGGATTTGCTTATGTAGCCGACGCCTCTGATCGGCTCATGAAGGGCGCCCAGGTTGGCCAGACGATTCGCACTGCGACCGCTGGTCCCCCGTGGATCGTCGTCGATCGCTCAATCGCGAGCATCGTTGTGGCCGGATGGCCAGGGCGATTGCTCGAAGTCGAAATCTTGGAACCAGGTTCAAATCAGGCGGGGCCTCGCGCAAACTACACTCGTTGTCTTGCGGTGCGTGTGCTTGCCGAGCTTCCAGTTTCGAGGCTCTTTGGCCCGAAGGGACCCGGCATTATCGAGGTTATCGAAAGGGCGAGGCGTTTGGACCAAGACGATGTGCTGCTCCTGTCGCGGCAGGTCGTTCCGAGTCACGAAAAAGTCTACTCGGACTGCTGGAATACGTGGCTCGCGCCGTTGGCTCCAGACTCGATTTATCTTGGAAATAACCATCCCAACACGTTGGCGATTTTCACCGACCATGAACTCGGGAAAACCGAGGTCGGCTACTCGGTCTCTCCGATTGGAGCCGCATTCTTGGTGTTGAGTCGCGTGGTCTCGGAACGTGCCCGCGAAGTTTTGGGCGATGCAGCCTTCGTTGTTGATGAGGACGACGAGGAGTGTCTGGACCCAGCATGGTCGATTGCACGAGACGCAGCATGTAATGCCGCGATGGCCGTAGGTGCGCCTGATTTGATGTCCGAATCGCAAGCCTCGGCGATTTTGGAGCCGTGGCTTCGGTTATCGGCTGATTCGACGAACGAAAAGTAGTCCAAATATCAGCACCAAAACAGAGAATGGGGATGGCGCACCTGTCTGGCTGCAGCCTGCGTCGCCACTGGCCTCGATCTGGTTCGGCGACGTTCCTTGGTCGGCCCCAGTGCCAACGTCGGACAATGTGCCGCCAGCATCATCGGATGTGGCGGACATGTCTTCGCTCGTTCCCATATCTTCTGCTGTGGCGTCCGCGCCCATATCTGTGGGTTCGGGCTCCATCACGGGCGTGTCGATGATTAGGCTCGGCCTGACGTCCTCAAGGGTGTCGCCTTCGACCGCGTCGTCGAGGTAAATCACGGGGACATCCGTGAAGTCGGCGTCACCACGCAAAAGGCCGATCTGCGTGAAATGCGCGTTGTCGTCGTTCAGCGTCTTGGCGCTCGCGTTATCGACGACCTGTTCGCCGTCGAACCACACAGAGACCGAGCCGACGGCAGCGTCCTTGGACCATTTGACGCGCATGGCGATGCGATGCCATTCGGCGGACGTCACCACGCCGGTCCCTGTCCACAGAACGACGTTATCAGGCTGACGAGTGGTGAATGAAAGCGTGTCACCGGCCAGCGTGAAAGCCATCATCTGACGGTACGAGCTTTTGCTCTCCCAATAGCCAATCTGTTGGCTGGGATCGCTCGAGATGGTTTCTGGCAGGTAGATGCTCCACGCAAAATACGTCTCGGCACCTTCGGCGGTTCGGGCATCGGCCGGCGCATGCTGGAGTTCCACGCGGCGTAAACCGTTGCTCCATTTTGCGTCATCGTGCAGCTCGATCCGAACCGCATTGCCGCCCTCGTAGACGATGTCTTGAACGACGTTCGTGTAGGATTTTCCGTCGATCACCGGGTTGACCAGGTAATTCCAATCCGAAAGATCCCCGTTTTCGAAATCACCCTGCCAAACGACCTCAGCGCTTGCATCCACGCTGAAAACAAGACAGGCAATCAAAATCAATGAACGCATCAGAACCTCCGGTAAGACCTGAGGATACCACGCAAGAAACAAAAAAGGCTTCCGGAAGGAAGCCTTTAGTTTTCCAAGAATCGAGTTATTGGCGTTTGCCTTCAAGGGTGTAGGTCGAAACTTCAAATCCCTGAATCATGATGTTGATACTTGTTGGGGCAGACAGTTCGATGGCACAGGATTCGTTGGCCCCAGAGCGATAAGGGCGGCAGTCGTATGCCGTAAGGCTCGGTTCGTTGCCCACGCGGACAAAAAGGTCGGCGTCGCTATCACCGGTCATCTGGAACTCGTATTTGCCAGCGGCAACCACACCTGTGGTGAATCGCAGTTCTTCGCCACGTCCAATCGTGCCGCTTTCGCTCAAGCCTTCCCATGTTTCGTTGACGGGTTCGCCTGGTTTCGCGCCGGGGACATATTGATTGTCTTGTTCACCCGAAACCAGCACGACTTCAGAATAGTCGATACTTTCGAAGATCTGTTCGTAGGTCTTGGGGTTATCAGGACTCATCAAGGCCCGGATGAGTTGATTCGTGGCGTTGGGCATTTCGCTAAAGTACGAAGGTAACGCGTTTGTGACGATATCGAGGTATTTTGTACCCGTGGGGTCGTCGCTGTTCACAGCCGCACGCGCTTCCCACATGGTGTTGTCAAGGTAAGCGTACGAATCACAACCGTTCATGAACATGATCGAATATTGCCCCTCCACCCAACTGCCCATCTCGGCGAGTGCGCGCAAATTCGCGCCTAAACCAGCATGCCCATTATAGGCGATAAGGTCGGCTTTGCTTGAGCGCTCGTCGTAGATTGAGAAACCTAGATCGTACTCTACATTGCCGATTAGGAGGGCCGTGACTTCGACGGACTTTCCGTTGGAAAGGACTCCTCGGAAAGTGATCTCGGGGGTGTCAGCGCCCGGAGAATTGGGCACGACCTCGGGCGTGGTTTCAATCTCACCTAGAATCGATAATTCGGTCTTCATCGTTGCGATGAACCGATTATAGCCGGCAATGCCTGAGTCGGACGACGAGGTCGCATTTTCTTCGTATTTGCCGAAAACAGCCACGACCTTCAACGCGTCGTCTTCCCAAACCTTATCGTATTCGGGGTATTTGCCCGAAGTGTTGATATCGCTGAGCGTCACGGCGGCATTCGTCGAGAATGTTGCACCTTCAGAAAATGAGCAGCCGCGTTGATTGGGACGGAAATAATACCAAATGTTTCCGATGGTTATGTTGTGCCCGGACGGGGTGCACTTTTTCTTGGAGTCATCAAAAAACTCATCGAAAGGTTCCGACATCATATTGAGAGGTAGGGTGATCTTGTAACTCGACGGGACGTCGGTTTTGGAACCCCAGGCGACCGGCAAAATGGCGTGATAAGTCACCTTCTTGGACCCATCTTCGAGTTCTTCAGTTTTGATATTCGAGAGTCGAAGCGTGTCCAGTCGTGCCACGGAATTCGATCCGTTGAGTTGCCCCACCGTGAACAGCATCTGCCTTTCGATGGCCTCTGGCGGTTTTCCATAACCGTCAATCACTTCGCCATCGAATTCGAAATTGAGAAAAACCGCTACAGCGCTGGCGTCGCCCTTGCTGTCGATGGCCTTGACGTAATCTGCGTCAGCGACAGCGAGGTTGCTCTCTGAATCGGTGTCCGAAGTGCAGGCCGACGTGAACACGAATGCGACGCAAGCGAGCGGCAGAGATTTTCGAAGCAGTGAGAAACGCAAGGGCACTCCAATTCATTGAGATGCGCCAACGTAGTGCAGTACTCGTGCCACGTCGATTGCACTTCGGGCGATTACTCCTAAGTAACGGCCGTTTTGGAATAAAGATCGTTGCCGTCATTTTGAGGCCATTACGAGGTGATAGGTGGACTAGCCACATGCTGGGACTCGTCAGCCGAAAAGGGAGCGCATGTGCTCCAGGTGGTTTGGCGAGCCATCGAGCAAGAAACAAAAAAGGCTTCCGGAAGGAAGCCTTTAACAGTTGGCATCGGGCTTAGAGGCGCTTGCCATCAAGGGTGTACGACGAAGCCTTCCAACCCTGAACCATCACGTTGATGGTGGTTGGTGCGTTGATTTCAACGGCACACGACTCTTTGGAGCCTGATTTGTATGGGCGGCAATCGTATTCGGTCAGGGTCGGCTCGTTTCCAACTCGGACGTAGAGGTCAGCGTCGTTATCGCCATTCAGCTCGAACACGTATTTGCCAGCTGCGACCACGCCGGTCGTGAATCGTTTTTCTTCGCCACGAGCCACCGAACCACGATCGCTCAGGCCTTCCCAAGCGTCATTGGCTGGTTCGCCTGGTTCTGCGCCTGGAACAAATTTGTTGTCTTGTTCACCGGAGACCAAGATGACTTCGGACTGGTCGATTTTCTCGAAAATCTGTTCGTAGGTTTTGGGGCTATCGTGATCGATGAGTGCTCGAACCAATTGAGTCGTGGCATTCGACATTTCACGAAAGAACGAAGGCATCGCGTTGGTGACGATATCGAGGTGCTTGGTGCCAGTGGGGTCGTCGCTGTTGACTTCTGCGCGTGCGTCCCACATCGCGCTGTCGATGTAGGCGTATGAGTCACAGCCGTTCATGAAAACGATTGAGTATTGGCCTTCGACCCATTTACCCTTTTGGGCAAGCGCACGAACGTTTGAGCCCAATCCAGCGTGGCCGTTGTAGACGATGAGGTCTGCGTCGCCCGAAAGATTTTCGTAGCGAGTGGTGAAAGACGCGGGAGCGGTTCGCACATTATCGACCAAGATGGCCACGACTTCGACGGTTTTTCCGTCTGGCATGACGCCGCGGAAGGTGACGTCAGGAGCGGCAACGCCTGGTGCGTTGGGTACAAGCGCCGGAACGGTTTCGACATCACCGAGGATCGACAATTCAGTCTTCATGACCGAGATGAATCGATTATAGGCCGAAATACCTGCGTCCGATGACGAGGTCGCACCGTCTTCGTATTTGCCGAAAACCGCGACGACCTTGAGCGCGTCGTCTTCCCAGACCTTATCGTATTCGGGGTATTTGCCCGAAGTGTTGATGTCGCTGAGTGTCACGGTGGCGTTGGTCGTGAGCGTCACGCCTTCTTCGAACGAACAACCACTTCGGTTGGGTCGGAAATAATACCACATGCTGCCCGAGTCGACTTCGTGCGCGCCAAAATCCACGCAGGTATGTCCGTATTTTTCGGCAAACTCGTTGAGCGAGTCCTGACTCATGTTCACGGGCAACGTCAGCTTGTAGCTTGAGGGGACGTTGGTCTTGCTTCCCCAAGCGACAGGCAGAATGGCGTGATACGAGACCTTGGTGGTCCCGTCGGCCAATCGCTCACTCTGGACATTCGAGAGCGTCATCGTGTCCAAACGGCCAACAGCGTTCGAGCCGTTCAGGTGCCCAATCGTGTAGAGCATCTGGTCTTCGATCTGTGCTTCCGGTCGCCACGACGATGCGGTGATCAGTTCACCGTCGAATTCGAAATTAACAAAAACCGCGACAGCGCTAGCGTCGCCTTTATTGTCGACCGCTTTGACGTAATCAGCGTCGGCGACAGAAAGGTTTCCAACCGGCTCAGCATCCGATCCGCAGGCAGAAGCGAACATCAGTGCGGCACAGGCGAGGGGCAGGGTATTTCGAAGTGGCGAGAAACGCATGAGGACTCCGTAGGCATTGGATGATGCATGATACTAATGCAGCACTCGTGCCATCTTGGTTGATTGACCTGTTTTTCTTAAGTGGCCAATTTATAAGGTTAATTATGATGCGTGGGTGTTTTGGATTTGAGTGTGGCAACTTGGGTTGCCGCTTTTAACGGCTTGCCTGCAACTCGGCTAGCCGTTTGAATTGGTCGACGATCGAAAGTTCTGGGTCAAAATACTCAAAAAACGTGTCCAGCGATTCCGTGATCGGAGGCCGTTCGGTGATTTCAGCCCATTTAAGGAATGGGACAAGGAACGGGCGAGCGGTGGCGACCTCATGCCGCAGGAGCAGGGCCGTTGCACCGCCGTTGGCAAGAAATCCAGTCGATTCGTACGCCGCGAAGACGAGCTCCTTGTCGTAGGCGACCATCCTCGCCTCGGCCGACCAACCCTCTGGACCACTCGTCAAAATCGCATATTGCGCGCGAGTATCCGAGTTGAAGGGCAGGCCAACGCTGCCGACGTTCACGGCAAGACCTTCGGGCAAATGCCATTGAGCGGGACGATGGGTATGGCCGCAGACGAGCACATCGCCGCCGCTTTCAATCAGGTATTTCTGGACCTTCGCGTCGTCAGTCCACGGCCCCAGACCTTCGTTGTAGGATGATGGGCTGCCATGAAAGATTTTGACGCTTTCGGCAGTGGCCGGACTGGTCGAAAAAGGAAAGGAGTCGATGTACGCGATATCGCTCTCGTCCAGTTCGGCTGCCATCCAGCGCGAACATCCCCATTCTTCGGCCTCGAGCCATTCGGCCGGAACTTCGCGACGACGAAAAGACAGAATATAGTCTTCGTGATTTCCACGAACACTGCGCAGGCCCAATGATTGAGCCCGCTTAACGACGGCACTGCCCTGAGGGCCACGGCCCACCAGGTCGCCAGCAAGAATGATCTCGTCCACGGATGCGGTCGCAAGGTCGTTTAAAACGGCTTCAAAAGCGGGCAAGTTTCCGTGGATATCAGCGAGGACTGCAATTCGGGTCATAGGGTCTTCATACCCAAAGATAGGGCTTCCAATGGTCAGGCTGATGGCCATCCCATGGACTCATGGTGAACGGCAACCATCTGGGCGCGCGAGGACGCTGTGCGAGCGTCATGCGGGCGTCTTCAAGGGTGTAATCACCTTTTTGACGATTGCATGGCTCGCAAGAGGTCACGATATTTTCCCAGGAAGTCTGCCCACCTCGGCAACGTGGGATCACGTGATCGAATGTGAGCGTCGCTTCCAAGTTGGAGACCCCGCAATACTGGCACAGATAGCCGTCTCGGCGATACACATTCGCGCGAGAGAATTGAATCGTCCGCCGCGGCACCTTGACCCGCCGGACGAGTCGAAGGACCGAAGGCAAGGTGTGTTCGGCCGACGCGGACCTCACGCTGGAGTGTTGAGGCTCGAGAATCTCGGCCTTTCCAAGCACGATAAGCGTGATGGCCTTTTTCCAGTCGATCACCAGAATTGGCTCATAGGTCGAATTTAGCAGTAATGCAGGCTCCATCTTCAAATACTCGCAATGCACGCTCCGTTGAGCGGGGTGACATACAGACTATCTAAGATTCAAAACTACTTTAAGTATTTCCGTTTGGTCATGTTTTGTGCGCCTCAGGGCTACCCACACCAAAAAAGATCACAAAAAAGCCGGCCATTTCTGGCCGGCGATTCTTAGAGGCAAACTCCGTTCACACATTGATATTTCTGTTCGCGGGGACAGTCTGAGTTCGACGTACATTGCTGCACGCTGCCGGCCCAACGACGGTATGGAATCACCACACGGTCGCCGGTTTGCGGTGGCGTCGGCCCCTTGAAGAGGACGCGGTTCACGATGCTGTCGTAATCCCAGCCATCCGCGCGACTTCGGGTCCAGTCGATGATCGTTGCGGTTGAGACCTGGCCGACTTTGACTTTCATCGACGGCGCCACGGGGACACCTCGTAGGCGCAGGCCGCTGGCGATGCCGGCGGAGGCCGTCGCAATCTGCTCCAGAGTCGTCGAAATGTCGGCCTGGCAGATGCTGCCTGCGGTTCCACCGGTGCGCTGAACGATTCGGTGGATGCCTGCCGACGCTTCCGAAGCGATCGTGCAGGGCGTGCCTGGAATCCAGAAGATGCCGAAGACAGTGGCGCCCACATCGGGACGCAGGAAGTAGTCAATGAAGGGTTGGGTGACCATGTCGAGTTTCGCCGAATCAAACGAGGGATCCAGTGTTGGGTCGTTCGGAGTTTCACCAGCTCCACCGGCGTCTCTCCAGCCCATTTTTGACTGAATATGGTCATCGAATTCGTCGGTCACGCTGATGACGACCACGGCAGCGTCGGTGCGGATCTTGGTGTTATTGGTATCCGAGCGAGGCAGGGCGCGTGAAATTGCTGCGGCTCCCATGGTGACCGTGTGTTCGCCGGCGTTACGCAGTGCGTGCTGGCTAGGGTCGAGCTCCGAGATGCAAGCCGTGAACTTGGCGACGTCGGTCGTGAAGTTCGCTTGATTGGTGTCACACAGCTTTCCGTTAGGCAGATAGGCGGCCGGTCCGAAGCCGATGGTAGGGCAAGTGCCCGTGAAGCCGGAGCCGAATTGGGCGCGCAACGTTGGATCAATAGCCATATCGGTATCGATGCCAGCGCATGAACCCGAGGCCACAGCGATTCGCCAATCGAGGTTCGAAGCCTGAAGAATCTGAGTGAATTGGGCGGCGAAATTACGAACCGCAGCGATTTCCTCGCCCATCGATCCCGAGCCGTCGAGCACCCAAATGAAGTCGACCTTGGCCTTGGTATCGACGCGGTAGGACACACATTCGTCTTCGAGTGTTTCCGAAGCCTTTGCGACCGAGGTCCCGCCCGTCAGGTCATCGATACGATAACCGGCGTTTGAAGCTGCGTTTGAATAGGCCGAATCCGCGACGGTCGCCAACGTGATCACGTAGGTCGCGCCTCGGCGAACAACTTGGTAGACCGCCAAGATAGGGTCGTTCGCGGGTGTCGTGGTAAACGCACCGGCAAGGGTCGGATTGACGGCTGCATTGCCCAGCTTGCCGAGGATCTGATTTCGCACGGTGTCGGCTCTGAGTCCTCCAGAGAGCTGAATCACGCCGTTCACAACGGCTTGGAATCCGTCGTGTGTTGTCGTTCGGCGACCTGATGAGCGTAACGAAGCGCTTGGGAAGACAGCGCGGACCTGCGAAAAAATATGATTCGAGACCAGCTCTGGGGTGGTTGCGGCGGCAGGTGTGGTCAGTGAGGCGACAAAACCAGCATAACCAGAAGTCGCGTCGTTGAAGCCATGGGCATTCAAGCCTGCGATGGGGGCCGAAGGAACGCCGAGAACCAACGCCAATTTGTAGTCGCCGGCGTTATTTACCAGCAATTGAGGATCGACGAGGTTTGCTGTGTCTTCGGGACGGCAGCCTAGATACTGGACTTCATCGCTATCCGGCGTCCCGTCACCATTCGTGTCGGCCTTGCACGGGTCGGATTCTCCATTCGAGCACGCAGGAGCGAACACGCGGTTCACACAGGTGCCGAGCATGCCATCTTCGTTGAAGTCCTCGATGCCATCCGGCAGGCCGTCACCGTCGGTGTCTTCTTTGGTCGGGTCCATGCAGCCCGATGCGATTTCCGGCCCGTCCAGGATGCCATCGTCGTCGGAGTCGATGTTGAGGGGATCTGAGCCAGCGGCAACTTCGTCGCCGTCGTTGGCTCCGTCACCGTCGGTATCGGGGCTTCTTGCGTCGGTTTCACCGGGATCGATGCGACAATTTGAGTTCTTGTCTTCCTGCCCGTCCAGAAGGCCGTCGCGGTCTGTGTCGGGGCGCGCAGGATCTGTCCCAAGCGAACACTCGCAACCGTTGGTCAATCCGTCTTGATCGCTGTCGAGCGCGGCCGAACAACGATCATTGTCACCAACGTCCGCGGCCATATCAAGGAAGGGGTTGGGTGGCAGGTCGGGTTCTTCGAGGGCATCGGTTCCGCCGTCAAGACCGTCGTCGCCCGCATTATTATTGGGGGTCGTTCCCGTTCGCCCAGGCTCGCAAACACGCGAAATCGGGTTCAGGACTTCGCCCGTGTCGCACGTGATGCCCGTGCTTTGGGTATCGTCGCTGCAGCCAGCAAAAAGTCCGATGAGTACGACTAGCGATATTTTTTTCATTTGATTCCTCATATCCCCGAAATGTAGCGATTTGCGCGACTTGCCACAACTGTCAAGCCTTGTGATAGGGCTCGCCGCGCAAAATTGTGCAGGCTCGGTAGATTTGTTCCACCAGAATGAGTCGCGCGATATCGTGTGGCAGCGTCATCGACGACAGCGCGAGTTTGGCGTCAGCGGTGTTTAGCCAGTCTGGATCAAGGCCCGCAGCGCCGCCGATCACAAAGGCGACGTGCCGCGTCGATCGGTTCATCAGGTTCTGAAGCTGGTCCGCGAGCTCGACACTCGTCGCGTGCTTGCCATTTTCATCCAAGAGGATCACGTGGGCGCCCTCCGGAATCACGTTCTTCAGGGCGGCGGCTTCGGCCGTCTTTACCTGAGATTCCGGGCCTTTTCCCTCACGCACTGAATGCGTTTCGAAGGGTAGGTAATGCGTAATGCGCTTTTCGTAGTCGGCGTTTAATGCCGCTAGATTTTTGTCTTTAAGACGTCCAACGGTGACCAGGTGAATCTTCATGCAGCCTCAGGTTCGCAACTTTTTTTGGCCTTGTCCGATAACGGGACAAACAAGGAGCCAAGATGTTGCGATTTTTGTTACCAGCCCGATGCCCGATCTGCGACACCTATCTGAAAACCGAGGGCATCTGCTCGATTTGTCGCGCCGGTCTTTTTCCGGTGGAGAATGCCTGCGTTCGGTGCGCCCAACCGATGGGAGAATATACGCTCGCGGACTTATGCATCGATTGCATGAGGAGCCCTCCATCGTTTGATGGGGTATGGGTTCCGTGGCAATTTAGCGGGGTGTTGCACGACCTCGTTGTCCGCATAAAAACCGGGAGAAATCCGCAGTACCTTCGACCGCTCGCACTGGAATTCAGGGACTGGTTATCGTGTCAGCCCGTGCCCGAATCCGTGTCCTGGACGGTGGTCCCCATGCACAAAGATGACCTGCGAAAACGCGGCTTTAGTGTGCCTTCGCTGATGGGGCGGTTTTGCGGAATCAGAGTGCAACACGTGATCACAAAATCACGAATGACACAGAAACAGGCCACTCTGGGGCGTCATGAGCGTGCGATAAACCTGAAGGATGCTTTTGTGTCCAAAACTGTTACGGGCGATTGGATTATTTTGGACGATGTCATGACGACCGGTGCGACCTTGAACGAAGCGGCGCTGGCGCTCAAACGTGCCGGCGCGGATCGAGTGTTTGGAGTCGCATTGGCACGAACGATCTAGCAGCCAGATCAAAGATTCTGGTCCTAGAAATCACTCAATCCAGCCCCGGGACAGGCGCCACGCAGATCGGTTGGGAAGACGCCTACGCCAACCCGAAAAACGTAAGGACCCGCGGATCGCTAAGGTCCTCCACCACCAGAACAGGCTGATATTCGGCCAGTTTCTGTGCGGGGAAACCGCCTGTGGCGACGGCGATGCATTGGGCGCCAATCGCGTGGGCTGCCTGAACATCAAGCGGAGTATCACCAATGATCACACCCGCGGCTTTTGGATCGTTTAGCAGGTCGCGTCCTCGATTCAGGCCGGCTTGGATCAGGTTGGGTCGCAGCTCGTCGTCGCATCCAAATCCGCCGAATGAAAACTCTTGGTTTAATCCTGGGCGGTCCAGCTTGATTCGCGCGCCTTTTTCGATGTTTCCTGTGCCAAGACCGACCGCAAAGTCCGCACGATTCAGCGCTTTGGCCAGCGTTCTCGCCGATTCAAAAGTCTGAAAGTTTTGGGCGAGGCGAACTTCGTCGGTCAATAAGTCCAGGTATGCGTCCAAGATGGTGTCGATCAGCGCGCTCTCTGGTTCCACGTTGGCGTTGAGTAGGGCTTTGCGCACGATGCCGCGGTCGGTCATGCCGCCCAAAGAAAAGTCAAAGACGTCATCACGTCCGACCACAGCCTTGAATCCGTTGCGCATGGCGACTCGGCCAGCTCCGCCGGTGCTGACCAAGGTGCCGTCGATGTCAAAAAGAACAACTTTCATGGAGACTTCCAGTTTGCGATTTCTTCCATGAACTCTCTGACGCGAGCGACATCCACGGGGTTTCTGGTGATGCCAGCACGCTTGAACCACGTGCCCACGATACCCCCTGAGACATGCGGCAGCACTTCGTCAAGAAGCTCTGGAACGAGGCCAGAGCCCACGTACACCGGAACCGACGCAGCGGCTTGGCGCACGGTCTGGAGTGTTTCGATATTAACCGGCTCGCCGGTTCCACTGCCTGACACGATGACGGCGTCGGCGAGTCCTCGATGAACGCAGTCTCGCGTGGCTTCGTAGGGATCTGAGGTGCCCAACGGCGAGGCGTGTTTCACCAAAACGTCGGCAAGAATCTTGGCACGACATCCGAGTTCACGGCGGTAGCGCAGGGTCATATGAGCCTCGCCCTCGATCAACCCTTGGTCGGTGACGGCGGCCCCGACATGCACGTTCACCCGAATGAAATCGAGTTCGCACGCCGCGGCGATGCCCATGGCGCTGTAGGCGTCATTGCGAAGGCAGTTTATCCCGACTTCAATGCCAAGGGTCATCTTGCATTGGGTGGCGATTCGAGTCAGCGCTGCGACCTGGTGAGGAGGAATGCGATTTGCCGCGTCGCCTTTCACAAAGGGAATCGACCCGAAGTTTTCGATGATGATTCCGTGTACTCCGCCTGCCGCCAAGGCTTCAGCGTCTCTCATCGAATTACTGTACGCTTCTTCGAAGGTTGTCCCGTGGGGGTCACCAGGAAGTGCTGGCACATGGACGACGCCGTAAATCGTTTTCATTTTTCCTCCAGGCCCAGGTCCTTGAGGACCGCCATTGCTGCGTTATGACCACTCGCGCCAATCACAGATCCAGCGGGATGACAGCCCGCGCTACACGAATACACGTTTTCTGCCGGCGTTCGGTATGGGTGTCGATCGGCGAATCCGAAGATATTATCGATGTGGTGAATATGGCCGTGGGTGATGCCGAAATGCGACTCGATCGCTTTGGGGTGCAGCACAAACATGTCGTCGACAAGCGACGATGTGTCTGGCGCGAATTGGTCACAGATCGACAGCAAATGATGCGCGTACTTATCGGCTTCGACTTCCCACGATGAACCTTGAATTTCATAAGGCACCCACTGCACAAAAAGAGCCGAGCTGTGGCGCCCCTTTTCGTCGGTCATCGTTGGGTCGACTGGCGTGTGTACGTACCACTCGATGGTTGGGAACTCAGGAAGACGGCCGGCCTTTGCGTCTTCGTAGCTGTCTTTGAGCGACTGCCAGACGACCGATTCGTCCGGCAAAATATGCATCGTCGCGCCATGTTGATTCAGGCGTTGAGGAAGGCAGGTGAAGGTTGGCAGGTCGCGCAATGCGAGGTTCACCTTCATCGTCGAACCGGGCCGTTTCATTGAATCCAATCGCTGATTGAACTCGGCAGGGTAGGCGTCTTCGCCGACCAAATCCCTGAGGCGATAGGGGTCGGCATTCGAAATGACCTTACGCGCCACCAGCTCACGGCCATCCTTCAAATGCACTCGAGCCGGTGAGCCTGCCTCAATCTTGAGCACTTCGGCGTTGGTCTCGATGATTGCACCCGCGGCCCGCGCTGCGTCGGCGAATCTGGAACTCACGGTTCCCATGCCGCCTTCGACGACCATCCATGTGCCATCCGAGTCTGGAAGGCGACACATATTATGGATCAGGAAATTCATGCCCGAACCGGGGGTATCCCAGGTTGAAAAACTCCCCGAAAACGCGTCCGTCACCGCGTACATGGCCTTGATGAGGTCACTTTTAAAACCGAAACGATCCAAATAATCGCCAATCGGATTGCGGCAGAGGTCTACAAAGATCTGGCGAAGAGCGGGGCGGACATAACGTTCAGCGGTTTCTTCAATGGTGAAGGGTTCACTGAGCCAGGTCGGGGAAATATCGTCACGAAGCTGTGCGATTTCGTCCTGCAAACGAACGTGTGCGTCCCAATCTGCTTTCGAAAAAAACTCGATAAATTGGCGTTTTGTGTCTTCGGCATCGCTGCCAAACATCAGGTAGCGGTTTCCCGTCGTGGGCACAAAATAATGAGGGTCACGCCGTTTTACCGGGATATCGACGCCCAGTTTTTGAATCAGCTCCGGCGGCATCAATCCCAGAAGGTACGCACCTGTGGATTGAGGAAGATTTGGCGCGTTAACAAAAGGCTTTTCGGTGCGGACGGCGCCGCCAACGACCGATTTTTGCTCAAGGACGTGCACCTTTAGCCCGGCTCGGGCAAGAAGAATTGCCGTCACCAATCCGTTATGACCTCCGCCAACCACAATTACGTCCAGTTCGCTCATAGATTATTCTCTAATTGTGCCAAAATCTGGCGAGTTTCCTGGGCGGCGTGCAGTTCGCCCGCGGCCTCGAAGACGTTTGCCATGGTGGCCAGCGCGTCCGTGTTTTGTCCTAATTGGGGTTGGGCCCGATTCAGAAATCCAATGGCAATTTCGTGTCGCCCCGCTTGGCTGTGCGCGTCGGCCAGTAGGAGCGCCGTCCAAGGGGATTCGATGTCCAGGCCGTCGTACATCGTCAGGGCGGAATCCAACGACGCGATGGCATCTTCGGGTTTTCCAGCGCGCAGGAATGTCACGCCTAATTCGTGCAGCAAATCAGCGGGGTCTTGACCGGTATCGGTGGTCAGGTCCACCAATTGTACCGCCTGCGACAGCAACTCGAGCGCCATGTCGGCCTTGTCGATTTCACGGCAAAATTTGCCAAAATCTTTCAGGATTTCGAGCATTCTTTTTTGGTTATCGGCCCCTGAAATATAGCGCAGCGACGTCGTGTAGGCGTCAATGGCTTGGGTCGTGAACGGAATTTCAGGCGGCACAAAACCTGCCAGCGTGTCTTCGAGCCCCTCAGGCGAAATGCCCAATTCACTCAGTTCAGCCAAGACCGCCGCCATTTGACCCACGGCATGTTCGACCATCGCCAACGGCTCCAGCGCCATCGCGAGGCGTTGGTGAAGGAACGCCATCGACCCTGGGTCGGGCATGGACTCGGCTCGCGTGATTGTGCGGCGGAATTCTTCGGCTGCGCGACGGAACTCTTCTTTGGTCAGAAAGGCTTCGGCCAGTTGGAAATTCAACGTTGCGATGAATTCTGGCGCCATCCCGCCGTCTTCCATCATTCCCATGCCGCGCTCAAAGGCCTCGATCGCTTCGTCGTATTGTCGCAGCTGGACATAGGCCTCTCCGATCTTGCCCCACGAATTCCCGACGCCTCCACGTGACTCCCCGCCACGTTCCTCATAACGAATCATGAAACGGTAGGCGTCTAACGCCTCGCTTGCGCGTCCATCGATCATCGCAAGATTTCCGACGAACTCGAAAAACTTCGCCCGTGCAAGTGGGGTCGAGTCTTCAGGTGGCAGCGCGCCAAGCTCCTCGCTGAGGACTTTGGCAGCGTCGATATCGCCGTTTGCGAGGTGCGACATGCCGGCGATCACCCGCTCGTCAAAACCAGTCATTTCTCTCTCCGTCGTAGGCCGAATCATGATGAGCCAAGACGCTACAAGATCTGGAAGTTGGCGTCAGTGCGTAATCGAGCGTTGCTGAAACTTTGCAAGCACGGCATGAATCCGATGCTTGGAGGTATGAATGTCGAAAAAATCAGAACCGCTGAAAATGCTGGCTGCGCTTGTCCCGTTCGTCTTGGCGTACAAATGGCGTGCTGGCTTTGCTGTCTTGCTGTTGATCGCGGCAAAGGTGGCCACGGTTGGGGTTCCACTTGTGCTCAAACAAATCGTGGACGCGCTCGATGCGAGCAAAGGCGCAATATTGGCCGCGCCCGTGGGTTTGGTCATAGCCTATGGGGCGTTGAGGGCGTCGACGTCGTTGTTCCGAGAACTTCAAACCGTGGTGTTCGCCAAAGTTCGTTACGGCATTATGCGTTCGATGTCGGTCAAATTACTAAACCATCTTCACACGTTGTCGCTGCGCTTTCACCTCGACCGCAAGACGGGTTCCATCACACGAGACATCGACCGCGGGACGAGCAGTATCGGCACTTTGCTGAATTATCTGCTCTTTAATATCGTGCCGACTCTCATCGAAGTCGGCATGGTTTCGTCGATTTTGTTGGCGAAATATAATTGGCGGTACACGGCCGTGATCGTCGTGACTTTCTCGTTTTACGTGGCGTTTACGCTCTGGGTTACGAGCTGGCGGATGAAATTTCGCAAAGTCTCGAATGAGCTTGATTCCAAGGCGAGTTCGTTCGCCATCGACAGCCTTCTAAACTTCGAAACCGTGAAATATTTTGGGAACGAGAAATTCGAAATTGATCGTTACGACGAGGCTCTGCGTGACTACCAGGACGCCAGCCTTCAGTCGCAATCAAGCCTCTCATTTCTGAACGAAGGGCAGAGCATCGCGATTTCGATCGGTGTCACCGTCATCATGGTGCTCGCCGCTGATGACGTGGCGTCCGGCGCGATGTCGATTGGCGATTTGGTCGCAGTGAACGCGTTTTTGTTGCAGCTTTTCATGCCGCTCGGGTTCCTGGGCATGGTCTATACGATCTTGAAAAATTCCTTCACGGACATGGAACGTATGTTTGTGTTGATGGACTCAGTCCCTGAGATCCAGGACAAGCCCGATGCCGAGCCGCTCCACAAACCCAAGGGCCATGTGCGATTTGAAAACGTGGTTTTTGGTTACGACAAAGAACGCGAAATTCTGCACGGCGTGTCGTTCGATATCGCGCCGGGTCAGAAATACGCCATTGTGGGCCCAAGCGGGTCGGGAAAATCCACGGTCGCGAGGCTTCTCTTTCGATTTTACGACGTTTGGGACGGTTCGGTGAGCATCGATAATCGCGACGTTCGTAATGTTTCGCAGAGTGATGTCCGGGCTTCGATTGGTATCGTCCCTCAGGACACGGTGCTCTTCAACGAATCCATCTTCTACAACATTTCATATGGTCGACTTGATGCCACACGGGACGAGGTCGAGGCCGCTGCGAGACTTGCGCACCTTGACCGGTTTATCGAAACGCTACCGAACGGATGGGACACGATGGTGGGCGAACGTGGCCTGAAATTATCAGGGGGCGAAAAACAGCGTGTCGCCATCGCTCGAGCGATTTTAAAAAATCCAAGTATTTTGATTTTCGACGAAGCCACGTCGTCGCTGGACTCGGGTTCCGAACAAGCGATTTTGGCAGCGATGCACGAGGTCGCTCAGAAACGAACGACCCTCACCATCGCGCATCGTCTGTCGACGATCGTGGATTCCGATGTGATTTTGGTGATGCGCGACGGCATGATTGTGGAGCGGGGCTCTCATAAAGACTTGCTGGAATCCAAGGGCGAATACGCAAGGCTTTGGGCACTGCAGCAGGCAGAAGCTGAGGAAGCGATACAAGAAACGACGACTCCGGCTGACATTTAGATCCATCTCGGCGACGATGCGTTGATACCGCAATCACCACAGTTGCCCCGAGAATGCGATGAATCGGTCGATCTTGTTCCTTTGCCTATTTGCTGTTGCCTGCGACACAACCCCTGAACCAAAGTCGCCCAAGCATGCGCCCCTGAGTCAGGCTCCGATCGCCGAGGTCGCGCATTCGGAAGTCGTGGGCACCCATGGTGGAATTACGCTTCGCAGCAAGGGCAGCACTGCCGCCCTGTGGAAGGATGGAGACACGATTTCAGCGGGCACGGTCGTTGAGACCGACCAGCACACACGTGCTCGCCTGACCTACGAGAAGTCAGTCGTTATCGTCTCGCACGCCACGACGCTCACTTTTGATGGCAAAGACGAGATGACGCTCGACAAGGGACGCGTCGTCATCGAGGCCGGCGAGACACCGCTTCGCGTGAATACACCGGCGGGAACGTTCGCATTGCATCGCGCAAAAGTCTCGTTAGTGGTCAGCGGAACGACGGTGACCAGCACGGTTTCGCAGGGATACGTCGAGGCTCAAGGAGAGACCGAAAATGTCCTTGCGCATCCCGGCATGGAGGTCGTCTGGAATAAGGGCTCTCAGCCCACCACACGTTGGTCGAACGCGCTGGGCACCGAACTCGGCTGGAGTGCCGACGTTTCAGAGCACCCTTCGGAAACTCCGCGTCCGTCCTCGGGCCTTGGCAAGCTGGTCGGAAAACAACCCAATGGAGAGCGAGAACGCCCCCTTGAGTTGGTGTCTCATGCCGTCAACGTGCGGGTGCAGGGCAATGTCGCCTTCACCGAAATTCACGAAGCATTCAAGAACCCGACGGGCGAAACACTCGAAGGCATGTACCGCTTTCCACTGCCAGCCGATGCCCAGATTGCCAGTCTTTCGCTGAAAGTTGGAAATCGCTGGATGGACGGCGAGTTCATGGAAACCGCGCGTGCCGAACGAATCTTTCGAGATGTGGTCGACCAGTGGTTGGACCCGGCACTCTTGAAATGGAAACAGGGGAATCAATTCGAACTGCGAATCTTCCCGATTCTTCCCAACCAGGTGCGTGAGGTCAAAATTGGCTACATCCAAACCCTTGCCCGCGACAGCGATGGTTATCGCTTCACTTATCCGATGCCGGTGGATGTTGGAGCGCAAATCCCCGCCGGAAAATTCTCGATGAACGCTACGGTATTCGGGGTCGACACGGCCTCACCCGTGAGTGCCGAAGGTTATGACGCCACCATCGTCCGAGGGGCAACCGAGGCTGATGTTTCGGTGGCGCGCGTGTCCTACGAGGCTTCCGACTTTGTCGCGGCGGGCGATTTTACCGTTCGTTTTGCGCGACCTAAAGATACCGGAGTGAACGTCTACACCTTCGACGAAACGATTCGAAAAGGTGAGCCTTCTTATGCGGCCGTCACGGTTCGCCCTGATTTGGGCACCACTGCCGAGGTCGAAAGTCGCGATTTCGTATTGGTCGCCGACACCTCGTATAGCCGCCAGGGAGCCACCCATTCGCTGCAAGCGGAGCTCGTGGGTCGCCTGATTGCCGAAATGGACCCTCAGGATCGGGTCACCGCCATCGCATGTTCTGCCACCTGCCGTCCGTTGGGCGCACCGGAGCTCAGCGGGGCATCGATCGACCGCGCGAGAGAAGCTGCTGAAGGACTTTCGAACATCAAGCCAGCGGGAACGTTTAACGCCGTCGAATCGCTGCGGGTCGCGGAACGCATGTTCAATTCCCGCGATTCGGCCTCTGCCAAGCGGGCTGCCAACGTAATCTTTATTTCCGACGGTGTTTCCAGCGCTGGGGCGGCCAATCCAGATACCCTGCGCAAGGCCGTCAATAACCTGTTCGGGGCCAAGAATATTCGAATGACTCTGGTCGATTTGGGTGGAGACACGGACAAGCTAAACCTTGACGCGATGGCGACAGGGGCGGGCGGAATGGTGGTCACATTGGATCCATCAGCAACCCCGAGCGCCAACGCACTCGAAGTGTTGCGCCATCATTACGGAGCGTTGCTGACCGATATTCGAATCGAATGGCCCGAAGGCGTGAGTGAACCGACCCTTCCATCGTCGACGACGCTGGCACCGGGAGACGAGCTTGTGATGGCCGCACGTTTTTCTGGACCAGTCGTCGGAACTCTGGTGATCCACGGCGTTCGTTCTGGGGAAGCGTTCACTCAGGAAGTTCCCCTGAATTTGATGCCGTCGACCTCGAAGGCGAGCGCGTTTGTGCCACGTCAGTGGGCGGCAATGCGAATTGCCGACCTCGACCTTGAAGGAGACGCGCGAAGAACCGACATCATCGGTCTTTCGGTGCGTTACGGCGTTCTTTCTCGCCACACGGCGCTGCTGGCATTGGAAGATGAGCAGATGATGGACGATTACGGCGTGCGCAAGCAGAAGCGAGCCGAAATGGACTCTGCGGTCGTCGAGGAGGAACCAGCCGAGGACCGCGGTATGCTTGGGGCCGGCGATGCGGCGCCAAGTCCAAGCCGTTCGTCGTCCAAGAAGACCCCATCTCCGGTCCCCATGGCCGCCCCGAGAGCCGAAACCGTGGATCGACTTGACGACGGTCTTTCCAATGCTGAAACCGCTCAGGCAAGCAAGTCCGCAGACTCCAAGGTTTTGGTACCCTTAGGTAAGGCCACTTCGAAGCCGCGAGCCGCCAAAGAAGAGGCGCGACCCATGAGCCTCGGCGACTCGGATGAAATCAGCTTCTTTGGCTCGGGTGGTGGCGTGACAAAAGGTGAGAAGACTATTTCAAAACGGCGTCCAGCTCGTGGAAGACGCGGACCTACGATGGTGCGGAACGCCAGTGTTTCCGAGCCTCAACGGCCGACAGATTCCGAAAATAGGAATGCAGCCAATAAACGTTCGGCCTGGGAAAATGAGCCTGAAAATCGAACGAAACGAATGCAATATATTCGCGCGCTGATTGCCGCAAATCAGTTTGCTGGCGCCGAAACAGAAGTCGAAAAATGGCTCACACTCAACGCGATGGATGCCGAGGCGGCGGTGCAGATGGCGCAGGTTAAATCGTTGGACGGTCATCTTGATGACGCTCTAACCTGGCTGGAGTCCGGCGCGGACGCTCAGCCCCGAGGTGTTTGGGTCCATCAACGTCTTGCCGCCGCGTACGCAGCATCGGGTCGTGACGCACTGGCCTGCGCCCAGACGTCATTGCTTGGCGATATTGGGATTCAAACCCGTACGCAAAGGAAAACCGATATTCTTGAGTGCCCAATGACCACCGACCTGTCGCTCTTCGGTCTGGCTCGCGATCGATTGAGCGGTGGCGAGGTTCCCAACCCCAGGGTGGGAAGCGGCGACATTCATGTGTCGTGGACGGGAGACCCTGACGCGCACATTGAAATCATCGAACCCGACGGAAGGGTACTTTCGTGGCTTTCCCAACGTCGCAATATCAAGGTTTCCGGGGTCGGTACCCAGAAGTCGGAACTCTTGGTTCCCCGCGTACGCAGCCGCCAAGTCTACGGAATTTGGATTGTTTCCGACAAGGTGGGCAGCGCGGGAACGGTGACGGTGCAGTCTGGATCCACGAAGCGTGTGTTCCAGGTGCAGGGACGCTCCAACCGAACAGAAGTGGCTGAGGTGAGCGTTTCTGAGGCTTGGCGCTATTAGACCTGGTTGTCGTCGAGTCGAGCTGGGTTGACCCAGACGCTGACGCGGATTCGACACCAGTTGCCACGGAAAGGGAGGCGGTGGTTGACGAGCTTGTCAGTTTAGACTCAGATACGTGGCATCAAGGAGCTGTCATGATCGAGTTCTGGGTTAACGACGAACGAGTGAGCACGGACGAACACGAAGGCGTGTTGGTTCTAGATTTTCTGCGGAAACGCATGCGCCGGATGGGCACCAAAGAAGGGTGCAAAGAGGGCGATTGTGGTGCCTGCTCGGTCATGATTGGCGAACTCGTCAATGGGCGTGTCGAGTATAAGGTGGTGACCTCTTGCTTGGTTCCCGTTGGCGAAGTCCACGGCAAACACGTGGTCACGGTCGAAGGCGTGGGTGGAGCAGGAAAGCTCAACCCGGCGCAAGCTGCGATGGTAAAACAAGGCGGTTCGCAATGCGGTTTTTGCACGCCGGGCTTTATTGTTTCGATTTCGTGGTGGCTGCTGGCAGACAAAAGTCCCCCCACCATGGATGGATTTAAACGAGCAGTGAGCGGCAACCTTTGCCGTTGCACAGGCTACAACAGCATCAAACGCGCTGGTGAGGACCTGATTGAAGAGTTTGGTCCCTCCGGAAAAAATGTTGGCATTTGGGACGATGAGTTTCGTATCAAACGGCTGGCCGAACGCGGTTTAATTCCCAACTATTTTGTTGAGATGGCGACCCGTTTGGCGGCAATTCCCGCCCAAAAGGTCACCGAAGAGGCCGCCGATTTTTATATTGGCGGCGGCACGGATCTTTACGTTCAAAAAGGTGAAAACATTCCGGGTTCGCAGACCTCGCTGCTGTCAAAATATCCCCATATGCGCGGTATTCGAGAGCAGGACGGCTATGCGGTATTTGGCGCGTCGACGACTTTTGAGGAATTCGGCCAGTCGGAAATCGTGCGTTCCTGGATCCCCGATATCGACGATTGGCTGTGGCTGATCGCGTCATTGCACCTGCGCAATCGTGCGACACTCGCAGGCAATATTGTGAACGCGTCGCCGATTGGTGACATGTCGAATTTACTGCTCGCGATGGACGCCGAATTGGTGTTGGTTGAGGGCGATTCGACTCGAGTCGTACCCCTTAAAGAATTTTATTTAGGCTATAAAAAATTCGATAAAAAACCACATGAATTGGTGTTGGAAATTAAAATCCCGACGCCAAAAGAAGGAACTAAAATTCGGTTCGAAAAAGTCTCGAAACGAAAAGCACTCGATATTGCGACGGTGACTTCGGCCGCAAAAATCTTGCTGGCACCCGACGGGACGGTCGAGACATTCTCGATCTCTGCAGGGGGAGTCGCCGCGTTCCCATTATGGTTGAAGCGCACCGAGGATTATTTGAAGGGTAGAAAAATTAGTGTTGATGTGGCTCGGGCCGCGGTTTCATTGGCACTCCAAGAAGTGTCGCCGATTTCAGATGTGCGCGGCAGCGCCGAGTATAAAACCCTGCTATCGCGCAATTTTGTGATCGCTCATTTGATGTCTGTTTCGGACGTGAAGCTCGAGGATTTTGTATGACTCATTATGACGCCGAACTTCATGTGCGCGGAAATTCACAATACGTGGACGACGTCCCAGCTCCAGCGGGGCTGCTTCATGCCGCGATTTTTGCATCTCCCATCGCCCGAGGAAAACTAAGCGGAATCGACGCCAGTGTTGCCGGAACGATGCCAGGAGTTATTGCGATTCTGACCGCGCAGGATATCCCCGGAGAAAACCAAATCGGGGCGATTATTCAGGACGAAGTCCTGCTCGCCGTCGATGAAGTGGATTATATCGGTCATCCCATCGCGATCGTGGTCGCCGAGACGCCCGAAATCGCGCGAAGGGCGGTCAAATCGATGCATGCGATGATCGAGGCGAAGACGCCCGTCGTTTGTCCACGAGCCGCCTACAAACTTGGGCATTTTATCGACGCTCCTCGGCAATTTGTGATGGGTGACGTTGATGCGAACTGGGACGAATGCGATGTCATCGTGGAAGGCGAATGCGATATTGCGGGTCAGGAACATCTCTATCTTGAGACGCAGCGCGCTCGAGTCAGTCTTGGCGAAGGTGGCCGTCTGGTGGTGTCTTCATCCACCCAGAGTCCCTACGCCGTTCAGACTGCTATCGGTCGAGTTTGCGCTTTGCCTTCGCATTTGGTCGAAGTCGACGTGAAACGCCTTGGCGGCGGTTTTGGCGGAAAAGAAGACCAGGCCACGGCGTGGGCATGCATGGCAGCACTTGCAGCGCATGCACTGCAACAGCCTGTTGAAATCGTGTTGAACCGCGTGGATGACCTTCAGATGACGGGCAAACGTCATCCCTATAAGGCGGATTTCCGCCTCGGATTGAAGTCAGACGGTACGATGCTGGCGTACAAAACCACGCTCTATCAAAACTCAGGTGCATCGGCTGACCTGTCGACCGCAGTGCTTGAGCGAAGCTTGTTTCACGCGACGAATGCGTACCGCATTCCCCACGTGCATATTCACGCAGCGTGTTGTCGCACCAACCTGCAACCCCATACCGCTTTTCGCGGATTTGGCGGCCCTCAGTCGATGTTCGTGATGGAGAGCGCCATCTCAGCTGCGGCTGAAAAACTAGGCGTCAGCCGCGAAGATATTCAACGAAAGAACCTTCTGAAGGAAGGCGACGTGTTTTCGTACGGCCAAGTCACCGAACGGTGCCTGGCGGAGCGCGCTTGGGATGAGGCGGCCGATGGCTACAATTTGTCCAAGATGCGAAAGGATGCGGATGCATTCAATCTGAAGAATTCCGCGCATAAGAAGGGAATCGCCGTCATGCCGATTTGTTTCGGCATCGCGTTCACCAAGACCTTCTTGAATCAGGCGTCGTCGCTGGTTCATGTGTATGGCGATGGAAGCGTCAGTGTTTCGACCGGCGGTGTCGAGATGGGGCAGGGCGTGAACTCGAAGATGATCGACATCGCGGCCCAAGTTCTTGGGGTTTCAGTCGCCCGGGTGCGCGTCGAAAGCACCAACACGACGCGTATCGCGAACATGTCTCCAAGCGCTGCGAGCGCCACCGCGGATTTGAATGGTAACGCCACACGGCTGGCTGCCACCGAAATCGTGGACCGGCTCAAGAACTTTGCTGCGAAGGAATTATTGTCCACGCCTGACGCCATTGAGATTCGTGATGGTCAGGTTTTTGTGGCGGGCAAGGCGTCTGATTGGACTTGGGAAAAACTCGTTGAAACCGCCTATTTCAACCGAGTTTCCCTGTCTGAACACGCATTTTACGCGACACCCGGGATCTGGTTTGACGCGTCGAAAGAAAAGGGCCGGCCCTTCGCGTACCACGTCTATGGGACCGCGATCACGCAGGTCGACATCGACGTTTTACGCGGTACCTACGATATCGATTCCGTCAAAATCGTTCATGATTTAGGCCGGTCTGTGAACTCAGTGGTCGACCTGGGTCAGGTCGAAGGCGGCCTTGCTCAGGGCTTGGGTTGGATGACCTTAGAAGAGCTTGCTTACAACAACGACGGCAAGCTCTTGTCGCACGCGTTGTCGACCTACAAGGCGCCAGACGTGTATTTCATGCCTGATGACCTGCAGGTTCGCTGGATCACCGATGAAGGCCCGACTGGACCCTTTGGGTCGAAAGCCGTTGGAGAGCCGCCCCTGATGTATGGAATTGGAGTGTACTTCGCACTTCGCGACGCGATGCGGGCCGCAAAACCCAACGTCGATTTCCCGTATAATGCCCCGATGACACCCGAGCGAGTGCTTCTTGGACTTTGGAGCGATGTGATTGGGGAAGATGAAACCGTTGAGGCCCCAGCGCCTTAGTCGCGCTGGAGCTTCCGGACTATCTTTCGAAGTCGTTCATGTCGAAGTGACCGTAGAGTGAAGCGGGCTTGTCTTCGAGTTCAAGACGTGGAGCTTCAATCCACATGCGCTCAAGGTCGTAATCATTGCGCCGTGGTCCGTTGAAGATGTGAAGAATCGCATCCCCAAAGTCGATGAGTGCCCACTGCCCCTGATCAACGCCCTCGCGTCCATACGATGCAACTCCGGTCTCTTCTTTGAGCTTCCCTTCGACATATTTCGAGAGCGCCTGAACCTGTCGTTCGGAGCTCGCCGTCGTCACAATGACGAAATCGGTATAGGAAACACGTCCGCGTAGATCGATGACCACGGTATTCAAGGCCTTAAGGTCCCAAGTCAATTCGGCGATCCGGCGTGCAAGCACTTCGGTGTCGAATTCCTGGTTTTCTTGTTCGGCCGGTGTGGCTTTGGCTTTCATTCGTCCTCTTGTCAGTTTCGGACCTGTCCATCGCCTAAAACGATGAACTTAGTCGTTGTGAGCTCTTCGATACCCATAGGACCGTAAGCATGCAAGCGCGTCGTACTTATTCCGATCTCGGCACCCAGTCCAAGTTGATTGCCATCGGCGAATCGAGTCGACGCATTGATGACGACGCACGAGCTGTCCACGCCATCGATAAATGCCTGTGCTTGCGCATGATTGTTGGTGATGAGGGCTTCCGTGTGCCGCGACCCGTAGGTCCCAATATGCTCGATTGCGGCCTCTAAATCAGGCACAACCTTGACCGAAATTTCGAGTGCCAGAAATTCGCGGGCGTAGTGTTCCGATGTCGCGGGTTCGAAGCAGGTTTCCGAAAGACCCGCTGCTTTGGCCTCTTTCATCGCAATATCATCCAGGAACAAATGGACTCCCGCTTGGGCAAGTTGGCCTAGAATGCGGCCCAGATGTGGCTGGACGGCGTTTTCTAAAACGACCAATGTCTCGGCCGAGTTGCATACCGTAGGCCTATGGGTCTTGGAGTTGATCACAATATCATCGACCATTTTTGGTGCGGCGCTGCCGTCGACGACCACGTGGCAAACCCCTTCATCGTGTTTAATCACGGGGATTCGCGAATGCTGACTGACAAACGAGATGAGTGATTTTCCACCGCGAGGGATGATCACATCGATGTACTTATCGAGTTTCAGCATCTCACCCACCGCTTCTCGGTCAGGTGAGCTCACAAAGCCGATGGCATCGTGTGCGCGTGGGTCGAGCAGCGATTTTTTAAGGCCCTCACGGAGCGCCTCGTACACGGCCTGGTTTGAGAGTTGGGCATCACTGCCTCCACGCAACATCACTCCGTTTCCGCTCTTCAGGCACAGGGCTGCAGCGTCGCTGGTGACGTTAGGGCGAGCCTCGTAAATGATGCCGACGACACCGAGTGGGATGCGTTGTCGTCCAACCTGAAGTCCGTTGGGGCGTCGCACCATGCGTTCCACACGACCAATCGGGTCCTCGAGGTTGCACACTTCTTCGATCGCGCAGGCCATGGATTCGATTCGCTCAGGATTCAGGCGCAAGCGATCGACAAAAGCCGGGTCACGCTCCGAAGACTGCACATCGATAAGATTGGCGGCCAGAATCTTGTCCTGATTTTCGCGCACGGCGTTGGCCATTTCCACGAGCGCCGAGTTTTTCGCGGCAGTGGACGCGCGCGCAAGCCATCGGGCGCCTTGGCGCACTTGAAAAGCGATCTGCTCAATTTCGTTCATCGTGTCGCTCTAAGTGAAGGGAAATCAGTCGGTTTGAAAGTGTGTCAAATTTTTTCTCAGGCAGGCCTTGACGCTCGATTCAGGGTGCCTAACATCCGGCCCGTTAGCAGTCACACGGTGAGAGTGCTAGTCACTTCATTTGTGACCAACACGCTATCGCAAACATTTAACGATTTTCCAATCGCAAGATCTTCAAGGAGGCACCTCATGGCCATCAAGCCACTTTTTGACCGAGTTCTCGTCCAACGTCTCGAAAGCGAAACAAAGACCGCATCGGGTCTTTACATCCCAGAGTCGGCTAAAGAAAAACCACTCGAAGGGATCGTTCGCGCAGCTGGTCTTGGCAAGTTCAATGACAAGGGTGAGCGCATCGAAATGCAGGTCAAAGAAGGGGATAAAATCCTCTTCGGCAAGTACTCGGGCACCGAAGTAAACATCAATGGCGAAGACCACTTGATTCTGCGCGAAGAAGAAATTCTCGCTCTGATCACTGCCTGAACCACTACCCAATCAGCAATTTAACGACTTAGGAGAAACCAACATGGCAAAAGAAATCATTTTTGATTCGCGTGCACGCGCTCGCATCCTCACCGGCGTCAACACTCTCGCACACGCTGTCCGCGTGACGCTTGGACCAAAGGGACGCAACGTCGTCATCGAACGCAAGTTCGGCGCACCTATGATCACCAAAGACGGTGTGACGGTTGCCAAGGAAATCGATCTTGAAGACGTCTTCGAGAACATGGGCGCACAGCTCGTGAAAGAAGTGGCTTCGAAAACCGGCGAAACAGCTGGTGACGGAACGACCACTGCTACCGTTTTGGCTCAAGCCATCTACCGTGAAGGTTCGAAGCTTGTCGCTGCGGGTCACAACCCAATGGGCATCAAGCGCGGAATCGACAAGGCTGTTGCAGCCATCGTCCTTGAGCTTTCGAAGCTTGCCGTCAAAACCAACGAAAAATCGAAAATTGCTCAGGTCGGAACGATCTCGGCAAATAACGATAGCGAAATTGGTAACCTCATCGCTGACGCGATGGATAAGGTTGGCAAAGAAGGCGTCATCACCGTTGAAGAAGCCAAGGGCCTCACCGACGCGCTTGAATTCGTCGAAGGTATGGAATTCGATCGTGGCTACCTCTCGCCATACTTCGTGACCAACCCAGAGCGCATGGAGACCGAAATGAAGTCTCCTCGCATCCTTCTTTACGACAAGAAGATCAGCAACATGAAGGACCTCCTTCCTTTGCTCAACCAGCTTCTTAGCGGCGACAAGCGTCCTCTGCTGATCATTGCAGAAGACGTGGAAGGCGAAGCTCTTGCAACTCTCGTTGTGAACCGCATCCGCGGCGTCCTCGACGTCTGCGCTGTCAAGGCACCTGGCTTCGGCGATCGCCGCAAAGCTATGCTTCAGGACATCGCTGACCTCACGGGCGGAAACGTCATCAGCGAAGAGCGTGGCCAGAAGCTTGAAACAGCGACTCTTGAAGACCTTGGTGAAGCAGAAAGCATCAAGATCACCAAAGAGAAGACCACGATCGTCGGCGGTTCGGGTTCGAAAGAAACCATCCACGCTCGCGTTCACCAGATCAAAGCTCAGATCGAGCAGGCAACCAGCGATTACGACATCGAGAAGCTCCAAGAGCGTCTCGCTAAATTGGTCGGCGGCGTTGCCGTGATCAAGGTCGGCGCTGCTACCGAAATCGAAATGAAGGAAAAGAAGGCACGCGTCGAAGACGCACTCAACGCTACACGCGCAGCTGTCGAGGAAGGCATCGTTCCTGGCGGCGGCGTTGCACTCCTTCGTTGTGGTCTTGTGCTTGAGACTCTCAAGCCAGAAGGCGACGAAGAGCGCGCTGGTGTCGAGATCATCCGCAAGGCCATTCAGGAACCCATCCGTCAGATCGCCGCTAACTGCGGTGTTGATGGCTCGATTGTTATCCAGAAGGTCATGGAAGGTAAGGGCGCATTTGGCTACAACGCACGCACCGACGTCTACGAAGACCTCGTGGAAGCTGGTGTTATCGACCCAGCCAAGGTCACTCGTACCGCACTTCAAAACGCAGCAAGCATCGCTGGTCTGATGTTGACCACCGAAGCTATGGTTGCCGAGAAGCCAAGCGCCAACGGCGGCGGCGATGATCACGCTGGTCATGGTCACGGCATGGAAGGCATGGGCGGCATGGGCTTCTAAGCCTTTGGGTCCCGATTTGAAAAAGCCCCGAGAAATCGGGGCTTTTTTTGTTCTTGGTGAGCGCCGAAACCGATACTCTTGGTCGCATGGGAATTATCTACTTTATAATCATGATGGGTCTAGGCGGAGCGGTGGCGGTCTTTTTGACTCGCCGTAACCGGCCGCAAGGGCGCACTCGCAAAGGGCCCATTCCAGGCTATTCGTTCACGCCGGGAACCGAGGTCGAACTCGGCGATGAGCTCTTAAAAGGCATGGCGTTCGAAACCTTGAGCCTGGAAGAGTTCCACTCTCCTGATCGAACTCGTCTCATTCTGACTCTTGAATCCGACGACGAGTCGTTGGATCCGGCTCTGCCGCGTATTGCTTCGGATCTTCAGGCCCGGGCGCACGCAAACGTGGTCATGGTAGAACGGCTGCGCACCGATGGCGCCAAGTTGCGCCATTTGTATTCTCCTGACGGCAAGGGGTGGACAGGCCAAGAAACGCTTGTGCATCTGAGCGCATGAAGGTCGATTTTGTGATTATTGGGGGCGGGTGTTACGGCGCGTATTTCGTCAAACAGCTCGCCGCCGCCCGTAGCCGCGGAAAGCTCGACTGGTCGAATGCCATCGTCCTGGATCGTGATGCGGCTTGCCTTGTGTCGCGTGGCGATACCCAAGGCGTGGTGGTTGAAACTACAGAGTGGGAGGAGTGGGGGCAACAGCTCGGAGCTCGTCGAGCCATGCTCGAAGGCGCGCAGCTGGTGCCCGCGCCGATTGCGCCACATATCATGAAACACTGGCTCGGATCGGCGTTGGCAGAGCAAGGCGCGCGCATTACCGATCTCGCGTACAGCGGGCCGGTGCCAGCGTTGCCTTACGCGATGGTGTTGGACCGCGGCACTCTGGTGCTCAGTCATGCTCCAGGCATGTGCCCCACGAACTGCATCGAACCGCGTAAATGTCCGCTGACCAAAGACACGCGAGATTGGGATATGCCCGATACCGTCACAGAATTGATCGACGCTGGAGGCATGGATGCGCTCGAAGTCTTTACCTGTCGCCATTTCGCCTATGGGGTAGGAACCATCGGGTTTTCGGCGATTTATGATGCCTATGACCGGGTTGGAAGCTGGCCGGATGGTACTCGGCTCGGCATCGCGACGGTTTCGGGCTGCCATGGTCTAGTTGATGTGTCTCAAGTCGTCCGCGAATCTTGATGAAATTGCCCACGAAGTGCTAGTCTCTCCCCAAGTCGTTCTCCCACTGCAAAGATCCATGACAAGCGAAAAAAACACGCGCCTTTTGGCCTCCCTGACACCTGGAACGGTGTTGATGGGGAAATATCGCGTGATGGATATCTTGGGGACGGGAAATTTCGCGGTCGTCGTGCGCGCACACCACTTGTCGATGGGCCGTGATGTCGCGCTGAAGCTGCTGAAGCCCGAAGTTGTGGACGCACATCCCGAGGTCGCCCAACGTTTCTTGGCCGAGGTCAAGATTGTCGCTAGGCTTTCGCACCCAAATACCGTCACCATTTACGATTTCGGCCGGATGCCCGAAGGCATTCTCTACATGGTGCTTGAGCACGTCGACGGCAGGCCGCTCGACGCTTTGCTTGAAGGCAAGCGCCTGAGCATCCCGCGTGTCTCGAAAATTGTTCGCCAGATTCTCAAGAGTCTCGATGAGGCGCATGCCATTGGTGTGGTCCATCGTGACCTCAAACCATCGAATATCATGATTTTAGATCGTCATGGTGAGTCCGATGTCGTCAAGGTACTCGACTTTGGAGTGGCGAAACTGATCGGTGATGACGACGAGAATCGGGCCAGCCAGGCCGGTGTGAGACGATCCACCCAATTTATTGGTACCCCCATCTACATGTCGCCGGAGCAAGTCCTCGGTCAACGGGTCTCGCCGGCAAGCGACATCTACAGCCTGGGACTTTTGCTCTACGAGATGCTGAGCGGCAGCCCGCCCATCGATGACTCGTTGAATGTGGCCGGAGTGGCCCAGATTCATATCGACGATCGTCCCATACCGTTTAAATATCTGGATCGACTGCCGCCGGAATGGGGAGAGGTGATCCTCAAAGCTACGGCTCGTCATCCTGAAGACCGTTTTCAGACTGTTCGAGATTTCGCCCGGGCTTTGCCCGCCGAGGCCTCCGCGGACGCGACCGGCGAATTCGCTCGACTGATGGCTCCCACCGAAGATCTGGAAATCCCAGATGTGTTTTTGGGGGCTGGTTATGCGCATCGTGAGGATGACGAAGAAATTCCGTTGCTGCAGCTGCCCAAACGGCCAGCGGCAGCTGAGGCCGTTGTGCCGAGCCGTGAGCCTCGAAAGTTCCGACCTGACTCTGACCTTCAGCTCGACGTGGCCCGAGTGCGCCGTCAAGACGGCGAAAGGCGCCGCAAGCTTCAGGCTCCGACGGTGCGTCCCTCACTCAACCTTGAGCCGATGCATTTCGTGTGGATCGCGCTTGGACTCGTCTCATTTGTGGTCACATGGCATCTCGCTGGTGCGTTTGTGCCCGCTCATGGGGCATCGATTCGCGCACTCGTGGGCCTTGTCCCCGCGGGGTTGGCCTTGATCTGGGCGTTTTTCTCGGAGGTTCGTAACGTACATGGGTCGGTGCTCGACCGCTGGATCGTACCGAGCGCTCAAAGCATGCTTTACATGGGCGGAGCGCTCCTGCTGGCCGCAGCCGTTGTGTTCCCTGAACATGCCGCGAAATCCCTGCAGGAGCATGCCGATTGGCCGATGGGTCTGGGTCTTCCCGCCTTCAGTTTTTGGTCAGGTATTCTGACGGATGTTTTCATGCTCACGTCGAGTTTGGTCCCGTGGTAACGTGGTTCTCGCCCTAAACTAGCCTGTTTGAAACGAATCGCCATGGCCATTCCCAGCGACATTGTGCGTCAACAGATCCATCCCGGTGATGTCATCGGTGGTCGCTATAAGGTGGAACGATTCGTTGGCGCGGGTGCGTACGGGGCCATTTTTTCGGCGATCGATGTCGATTCCATGGAACGGGTCGCGATCAAGGCGCTGCCTCCGGCCGACCAGGGCGTGAACAAAACCGCCATCGGGCGATTTGAGCGCGAGATGCAGGTCATCTCCAGGCTTCGCCACCCCAATATCATCACGCTCTACGACTTTGGCCGGATGCCTTCGGGCATCATCTATATGGTCATCGAGTACATCGACGGCATCACGCTCTACGATTTGGTGACCTCAACCAAGCTTTCCGAGGCCGACGCACTTTCGATTTGCGGTCAAATCGCGGAGGCGCTCGACGAAGCGCATAATAAGGGCGTTGTTCATCGAGACTTGAAGCCGCAAAACGTGATGATATCTCGCCGTCCTCAGGGAGGTTATATCGCCAAGGTACTCGACTTTGGGATGGCAAAGCTCACGTCTCAGGGGGGCGATGAGTCAGTCGCTCAGCTGACTCGAGAAGGCATGGCGGTCGGGACGCCTCGTTATATCGCGCCCGAACAAGCCCGAGGAAAAGACGTTGGAGCTTGGAGCGATCTTTACGCTCTGGGATTGCTCTTTTACGAGATGTTTACCGGCGAGCGTGCGGTGAAGGCCGACACCATTGAGTCGGCGATTATTGCGCATGTGTCGCCTGAGCCTCTGCAATTGGATGAAATTCAACTCGTGCCGGAACACGTTCGGCCGGTGCTTTACAAGCTCATCGAGAAGAAAGTCGCGAAACGCTATCAGCGCGCATCGGACCTGCTTCGTGATTTGCACAGCCTTCAGGCGCGACACACTGCCATCGATGTGGCCCAAACCGTGCCCGTAGGGAGCCGTGGCATCTCGATGGATCCAGAGGCGCCTCGACCGGTTCATCAGAAACAAGAACAAGAGGCTCCCCTCGAACTCGATTTCGAACGCTACAGTAAATTCGCGCCTGATCAGCGCTATCAAGCACCCCGTAAATTACAAAATATCCGAGAATCACGCTCCGAGTTTCGTGCGCCGCAGAATGTGTTCGAGTGGGCCGAAGCTGGGGCGATGGTCGTTCTTTACCCGGTGGCGTTTATTCTGCTGACAGCGCAAATGGAAGGCCTTCCAATTTTGTTGCGTTGGGCGGCTGGGCTGCTGCCGTTGGTGATCGCGAGCGTGGTTCCAATGACCACAAAGAGCCCGAGCTGGAATGTCTCTTTCTTTCGACTGCTTTTTGGCCTCAGCCTCGTGTGGATCGCAATGGCACACGCTTTTGGCTTCGAAAGACTGGGGTCGAGCCTGCTGCGAAATCCCGCATGGTTTCTGCGACCTGTGGCCAATGTTCCTGTGTTGAACTTGCTCTTCGACCTTGTCGCCGCTTTCTCGCGTGCCTACGGGCAAATTCTCACCTGACCCCCATCAACCGAAAGCAGACGCTTGACGCACTAGCCTGAGTGGGAGTACGTGTGCGTGCCTATTAAGAATGCCCAACGTTGACGCTGGGCCACGTATAAGGAGCTCCTATGCGAACCCAATCGATCCTACTCGCGGCCGGTCTTATGCTGGCTGTCGCCGGATGCGACAATACCAGCGCACCTAAAACTGAAACTCAGACTGCTAACGTGACTGCGGCGCAGACAAATAATGCAGAGAAAACCGATACGGCAGCAACCGACCTGCCTATGACGGCCACTGGTCCTGTCGCGAAAGTCGACGGCATCGATATCCCCGCTGCTGACTTCAACAAAGAAGTTGAGCGTTTGGTCCGAATTGCTCCCCAATTGCCTCCACAGGCTCTCGAGAAGTTCAAGACGACCACAATCGACCGTCTTATCGACCAGCACCTGGTCGAGAAAGCACTTTCGACTGAGAACATCACAGCAGAGCCTGCTGAAATCGAAGACGAACTTAATCAGTTCTACGAGACTGTGGGCGGACCAGAAGGCGCCAAAGAATTCTTCGACAAAGCTGGCGTGACAGAAGCAGAGCTTCGTGAGGACCTCGGCCGTGCCGTCAAACTCAAGAAGTACCTCAAGAAAAAATACGGTGTCGAAGTCACCGACGAAAAAGCCAAAGCGTTCTATGACGAGAATGCTGAGCGTTTCAAACGTGAAGAAGAAGTTCAGGCAAGCCACATCCTCCTGAAGGTCGAGAAAGACACTTCAGAAGCTGATGCCAAAGCACAAGAGGCCAAGGCCAAGGACATCTTCAAGAAAGCCAAGGCTAAGGGCGCTGACTTTGCTGCACTGGCTACCGAGTTTTCGGAAGGCCCAACGCAGTCACGTGGCGGAGACCTCGGATTCTTCTCGCGTAAGCGAATGGTTCCAGCGTTTTCTGACGCTGCATTCAAGGCCAAGACTGGCGACGTCATCGGACCCATCAAGACCGAATTCGGTTACCACATCATCAAGGTGACGGATCGTCGTCCTGAGCAAACCACTCCTTTCGAAGAAGTGAAGGCTGAGATCGTCCGTAACCTGAGCTCAAAGAATTGCGTGACGGAATGGAGACCTTGGTCAAGGAACTGCGCGACAAGTCGAAGATCGAGAACCTGACGGCTACTGCCATCAAGGATAACCCGAACTTCAAATCGGCGGCTCCTCCAATGTTCAACATGCCTCCAGTCGGGACTCAACCTACGATTCCTGCACCGGCACCTACGGCAGCTCCAGCTCCAACGACTCCAGCTCCAACGAAGTAATTTAGCTTCACGCGATGTTCGTCCCCTTCTGGGACATTAAAAACGCCGGCGATATCTCGTCGGCGTTTTTTTTTGTTTGGTGCGCTAAGCTGTGATGCGCCGCCAGGTTCCAGCCTGGCCGCGATTCTGTGATGGGTTCGCCGGCTCCAGCTTGGCTGCTATTCTACGACTTGCCTGGCTGCGATTCTGCGACTGGTCCGCCAGGCTCCAGCCTGGCAGAGATTCTGCCATAAACTATCCCGCCTGCGGTGCGACTGAGGCCGAGTGACCGACTCCTTGAACTGCCCGCCGAGCCACAAGTAGGGTAGCTTTGTTTTTTGGCGATCACGGGGGCCGACGTCCTCGCTCTGCTTACGCAAAAGGACCCTAAATGCAATTCCGACCCATCACAGCGCCAAGCGCCAAACGCTCACAGCTCGTCGTGCTCGCTGCCGGCCTTGTGTTTGTCGTCGGATGCAGCACAAGCGCGCCCAAAGCGCAGTCCGTTCCCGTCACGGCTGCAAACGTGTCTTCAGAACAGATTCCTGAGCAAGAATCACCCGACGCCATGCCCGACGAATGGCCAATGATGGCGATGAGCGCGGTCGCAATCGTTGATGGCGTTGAAATCCCGGCAGCCGACTTCAACAAAGAAGTGGATCGCCTTACTCGCATTGCGCCGAACTTGCCGCCACAGGTTCTCCAGAAGTTCAAGAACACAACGGTCGTCCGCCTCATCGACCAAAACCTCGTTGAGAAAGCACTTTCGACTGAAAACATCACAGCCGAGCCTGCTGAAATCGAGGACGAACTCGCTCAGTTCTCCGAAACTGTTGGTGGACCAGAAGGAGCCAAAGAATTCTTCGACAAAGTAGGAGTCACAGATCAAGAGGTTCGCGAGGACCTCGGTCGTGCCGTCAGACTCAAGAAGTACCTCAAGAGGAAGTACGCCATCGAAGTCACCGACGAAGACGCCAAGATATTTTATGGAAAAAACCTTGAAGACTTCACGGACGAAGAAACGATTCGAGCCCGTCATATCCTTCTGAAGGTCGATTCCGATACATCTGAAGCCGAAGCCAACGCACAAGAGGAGAAGGCCAAAAAGATCTTCAAAAAAGCCAAGGCCGAAGGGGCTGACTTCACCGCGCTCGCCAACGAGTTCTCGGAAGACGTAAACCTTCCCGGCGGTGACCTTGGATTTTTCCCGCGCAAACAAATGGTTTCAGCGTTTTCTGATGCAGCTTTCGCGGCCACGACAGGCGATGTCATTGGACCGATCAAGACTGAATTCGGTTATCACATCATCGAGGTGACGGATCGTCGTCCCGCAGAAACGAAACCCTTCTACGAAGTGAAGGCGGAAATTATCCGTAGTCTTGAGCGCGGAAAATTGCGTGATGGAATGGCGGTTTTGGTCAAGGAGCTGCGCGCTAAATCGAAGATCGAGAACCTGACGGCCACGGCCATCCAAGACAACCCAAATTTCAAACCGCCCAATTAAGTCAGGTTTTGTTTAGCTACACTCAACGCCAGCCGCGCACTACCACTTCACGTAGTCGGACTTCTTCTCGATCGACTTGGCAGGCGCCAATTCAGCCGGTTCTTCGTCGCCCTTGGAATCAGGGCGAGTGACGCGTCGGGTGGGCTGCACAATATGTGGTTCGGTTCGCGCCACGCCATGTTCGTCGAAGAGGCCGAGTGCACCCATCACCGTGGCGATGCCGTCCGCGACGCCATAAGACAGGTCGCGGTTTCCGCGCGCCAACTTTGACTCCTGACTGGTTAGGAACCAATTCGGGTCTGTTCGAAGTTCGCGAACAATCTCTTGCGACGCCAAGCCCGAGACGACCAAGGCGAGTGCGAGCGTGAAGACGATCGAAGAGGTCATGATTCGGATGAGCTTGTCTGCGGTCCTGGTAACGACGCGAAATCGCTCTTTCTGCCCAATCTCACCCGCTGCAGCCAACAGTGCGATTACGCCGACGATTCCCGCTGCCGTGATGACCCGTAAGGGCCCATCAGTGAATTCCGCGATTGCGGAACCGAAAATCAAGAATCCGAAGTAGCCCACCACCGAGAAAAGGGTGATCAAAACCAGTATTTTGACCACTTCCAAGGTGAACGAGAGCAAGTCATCGTCCCGTTTCACGACGGTGGGTCGCACGACTGCAGCATGCTCGGCGGTAAGCCTCTTGGGCTTTACGGGTTCAGGTGGTGGCTGAAATGGCCGCTCGTCCATCGGGGGCGGCGGCAACTCCGCTAACGACGGAATTTCATCCGAGAAACCTGAGGACGCCCGAAGTGCCTTTCGGTCAAGCGGAGTGCGCTCGATCGTCCCCTGGAAATCGTCGTACTCCGCATTTCGGTCCACGCGCAACTCGCCAAAATCGCTGTTCCCTTGAATCGGCAACGCGCCCGATGAGCCGATGCCCGGGACCCCTGGTAAGGGTGAACCCGGCAGCGGCGTTCCATATGGACTTTGTTGCGGGGGCATCGTGCCGTAAACGTTTTGCTGCGGCATCGTTCCGAACGGATTCGGTTGAGGCGGCAAGGTTTGGTACGGGTTCTGTTGAGGGTATTGTCCCGATTGCTGGCCCTGTTGAGGGTATTGTCCCGATTGCTGGCCCTGTTGAGGGTATTGTCCCGATTGCTGGCCCTGTTGAGGGTATTGTCCCTGTTGCGGCCCTTGAGGGTATTGGCCCTGAGGATATTGTCCCTGTTGCGGCCCTTGCGGATATTGTCCCTGAGGGTATTGCCCAGAGTGCTGGATGGGTGGGTATCCACCCGAGGGGTGGATGGACGGATATTGTCCCGACTGTGGACCTTGCACGTAGCCGCCTTGTTGCGCTGGGTATTGCGCCGAAGGGTGCTGTCCGCTTCCGTGTCCACTTTGTTGGTAGCCCGATTGCTGCACCCAACCTGAGTTTTGATTCCAGCCGGAACTCTGCATGGAATCGCTCAGCGATTGATGCCCTGAGCGTTCTTTGGCCAGGAACTGTTCGAGCGCGTCAGCGAGCTGCTCCGCGGTCTGAAACCGGTCATGCACGGCTTTGGCGGTCGAAATACGAACGATATCGTGAAGCATCGGGTCGAACGAGCCAATCATCGGTAATCGAAGTGCCTCGGGGCTGATCTGCTGCGAAATCAAGCCCATCGTGGTGTCGCCCATCACCGCGGGTTCGCCTGCGACCATTTCGTAAAGCATCAATCCAAGCGAATACACGTCGCTTGCGCCGGCGAGTTGTTCACCACGAACTTGTTCAGGAGACATGTAGCGGGGCGTTCCGATGAGTTCTCGTTCGCCCTCGGGCAATCCCGCGCTCGTAAGGTCGGCGTTACTTGAATCCAAGAGCCGAGCCACGCCAAAATCGAGAACTTTTACGAAATCCTTTTCGGATTCGAGGTCCATGACCATGATATTTGCGGGCTTCAAATCGCGATGGACGATTCCAAGTCGGTGCGCTTCCGAGAGTGATTTTGCGATCTGGCGAGCGATATGCGCCGCCCGCGTGGCATCGAGCGTAAATTCGCGCTTCAGTAACTGCTTGAGCGTGTCTCCGTCGACATACTCAAGCGTCATGTAGAGCCCGCCATTGGCGGTGTCCCCAAAATCGTGGATCGTGACGGTATTGGGATGTTTAAGCTTTGAAATGATGCGGACTTCCCGCAGGAAGCGTTCTTTTGCGCTGGGCGCGGTCAGGCCGATTCCGGGACGTAGCACCTTGAGCGCGACGTAACGATCCATGGGCTCTTGGTAGGCCAGATAGACCATACCAAAGCCACCGCGACCGAGTTCGCGGAGGATCTTATATTTTCCCTCGAAGATCTGTCCGATCTGCAAGGAGTCGTTGGCTTCGTTCGAATTCACGTGGACGGCTCCGAGGACCGCGGTAACTCAAGGGTTGATCGTCTTGTCGCCCGAAATATGCTAGTCCATACTTATACCGCACGTATCAGGGATTCGCAAAGATGGTCTCGTATCTCGACGCCCGGGAGAATCCCGACATTCCAGATGACGCTATATCTCTTCATTTCGAGGCGGGAACGCTTCTGATTGATGGATTGCCGTCTGATGTTCCGTTGGCGCACTGTACTTGGGATGATAGGGTGGGCCAATGGCGTACACCTGGGTATCGCTATCGTCATGTGCTTGCCAACCTCTTACGCAGTGGACATAAGGTTTGGGACGCCGCGCGAGCTTACGTGCCCGTACGGATCAGTGAACAAACGGGCAGGGTGTCGTTCGATCACCAACGCGAGGCTTTGGTCGCGTGGAAAGCCGCACAACGCTGTGGGGTCGTGGTGCTTCCGACCGGGTCCGGCAAGAGCTTCGTGGCCATCAAAGCCATTGAAGACGCCGGGCGAAGTGCGCTGGTCATCGCCCCCACACTGGATCTGGTGGAACAGTGGATTCGGTTATTGTCCGAACATTTCGGCGAAACGATTGGCGCTCTGGGAGGCGGAACCTACGATCCTCGCGACCTCACGGTGTCGACCTACGATTCGGCGGTGATTCATATGGAGCGGCTGGGCAACCGCTATGGGCTGATCGTTTTTGACGAAGTCCATCATTTGCCGTCGCCGACTTTTCGCTGGGCTGCTGAGGCGTGCCTTGCTCCCTATCGGCTGGGACTTTCGGCCACACCGGAGCGTCCAGATGGACTGCACGACTTGGTGGACGACCTTGTGGGGCCAGTCGTTTGTCGCAAGACGACCAAGGATTTGTCCGGGGAATTTCTGGCGGAGTACACGACGGAAGTACTCGAGGTGGCCATGGGTTCCGACGACACGATTGCCTACACCGAGGCGCGCGCACGCTATCAGGATTTCGTGAATTCACAGGGAATTCGCATGGGCGGCCGTCAGGGTTGGCATAATTTCTTGGCGGCCGCAGCGCGAAGCGAGCAGGGCCGAGAGGCGTTCAGGGCGTTTCGCGCCAGTAAACAGTTGGCGATGGCACATTCACTCAAGCTGGAGCGCGTCGCGGAGCTGCTTCATCGACACCAAGACGACCGAACTCTGGTCTTCACCAACGATAATTTATCGGTCTACGCCATCTCGGAAAAACTCCTCTGTCCGGCTTTGACCCACCAAACCCCACTCAAGGAGAGGGCCGAGATTTTGCGGAAATTCTCGACCGGCGAGTACCGTGTGGTGGTCACGAGCCGGGTGTTAAACGAAGGTGTAGACGTTCCCGATGCCAACGTCGCGATCGTGCTCTCGGGCACGGGGTCTTTGCGCGAGCACGTTCAGAGGCTGGGTCGTATTTTGCGCCGCGGAGATTCCAAAAAGGCCATTTTGTATGAACTGGTCACGCCCGACACCGTGGAAGCCCACGTAAGTCGCCGACGAAGGACTCACGATGCTTACGAGTGACCTGGTGCTTGCACGTGTTCGCAAGGGCATTTTACGTCCCAGCTTCTTGGACGTCTCCGAGGCCGAGTTAGCGCGCTGTTCGGTGCTGCTCGAAACGTGGACCGCCCATCAAGGGGCTCGCCGCGAGGAGCTCGATGAAATGCTTCAGGGGCTTGAGGGCGACGGCACGGACTTCGCGGTCTGGCGAGGGTTGTCGAAACTGATTGCGGACGGCTCCGAATTTGAAGTCGCGTCGGCCCTTGATCCATCTGAGGTGCGCGCCCATGTTTTTGAGGCCGCCGCCGGCGCGATTCCGCGAAACGACGCCGAGCGAAACCAAATTTTGGCCTCTGTCGCCAAGACCCTTGGCGTGGAAACTCATCAGGTTGAAGCCGGCCTCTATGCTGACCTTTCGGCCCGACAAGTCCTGACATCTGTGCCGAAATGGAGCGCGGAGATGTTGCTGAACCGATACAACGTCGCGCTGGCTCAAGGCGTCTTGTATCGGGCGACCGAATTGACCATTCGCCTGGTGGACAAAAGGGCGGCTCGGATTCGGCAAGTTTTTCATATGTTGAAGTTTTTCGGGCTGATGCACAGAGTCGAAAAAGACGGAAAATCCTGGATCCTCACAGTCGATGGCCCCGCGTCATTGGTATCGCAATCACGGAAATATGGCCTGAATTTGGCCACCTTTTTGCCCGTGGTTTTCCAATGCAATTCTTGGGAACTCAAAGCCACGGTCGAGTGGCAACCACGCCGTCCGGTCGTGTTTGAGTTGGCATCAAATGAGGTGGACTTGAAGTCGACCTACCGCATGAAAGGCAACTGGCGCTCAGACGAAGAGACGATGCTTTTATCCAGATTTGCCCAGGGCGTTGACGGTTGGCACCTGAAGGCCGAAGCCACGATTCTGGACCTCGACAAAGGAGAGGTCCTGGTCGCCGACTATTTGATGACCTCACCGGACCAAAAAGAGGTCGTCGTCGATGTCGTGGGCTTCTGGCGCGAAGGGTACCTTGCGCGACGTCTGGAGTACCTGGAACATGTGAAAATGCCCATCGTGCTGGTCGTCGCCGAGCGCATGAAGACTCATGGAGCGGCCATTCAAGAAATGAATATCCCCATGGTCTACTTCAAAGGCGTGATTCGCCCGGATATCCTCATCCAAGCGGCAGAACGTGCGCTGGCTATTGACCGCCGGTAACGGGCAAAACACACCGGCGCACGGCATTCATGGTCGGCTGCGTGAGCAGGAAAATGATCTCAGCAAGGGCGTTTGGAGACACCCATTTCGAGAAATCGGCGTCAGGCATTTGCTTCCGATTCGCCTCGGTATCGATCATCCCCGGCGCCACCGCATGGATGTTGATATCCTCGTCTTTGACTTCGGCTGCAACGCTTTCGATGAAGGCATGTAGCCCTGCCTTGCTTGCCACGTAGCTACTCACGCCAAACCCCGGTTTTAGGGCGCTGGCCGAACTCACCAGAATGATCCGACCAAAGCCGCTGGCCTTCATGGCTTTGAGCGCTTCACGAGTCGCGATCAACGACGACTTCAGGTTCAGGTCGACCAGGAAATCGATGTCGTCCGTGATGGTCTCGTGGGCCGGCGTGAACCGAAAGCCGCCCGCGCAGTGGATCAACGCGTCGATGCCTCCCAACGACGACTTGATATGTTCAAACGCGCCCTGAACCGCGTCCGCGTGGGTTAAATCGCAACCCAACAGATGAAGACGATGCAATTCCTTATGCCGCACCAACTCGTTTCCGGCGAAGTTACGGTCAATCCCCACCACGGTGCATCCAGCGTCTACAAAATGCTCCAGAACTTTGCTTCCCAGCGCTCCGGCCGCACCCGTGACGACGACTCGGCGTAGGCTCTGTTGTTCGTTTGTCAGTTCCATGAGCTAGACCTCAAAATGTTTGCGCGAGTGCGCGTTCAATAATTTCGATGGATTCGTCGATGATGGCGTCGGTGTGCATCACCGAAAGAAATCCCGCTTCATATTGGCTAGGCGCGAGGTAAAGACCAAGATCCAAAGCGTGGTGAAAGAACTTGTTGAATTTGGGGATATCGCAGTTGCTGACGTCTTCGTGCGAGTGGATTGGACCCGGCGCAAAAAAGAGTCCGAACATTGAGCCCACCCGGTGCTGAGACAAAGGGTAACCGTTCGCGTCGATGAGGCGCTGAACGCCAGCTTCGAGGCGTGCTCCTGCGCGCTCGAGAGTCTCGTAGGATGACTCGGTCAGCAATTCCAGGGTCTTGAGCCCTGCCGCAACAGCCACAGGGTTTCCTGACAGTGTTCCGCCTTGATAGATCGGCCCGTCCGGCGCCACCTGACGCATGAATTCGCTTTTTCCGCCGTAGGCTGCAAGGGGGAAACCACCGCCCACAACCTTGCCAAAGCAGTAGAGGTCGCCCTCGACGTCATAGACTTCGGCAGCGCCACCTCGAGCGACACGAAATCCGGTCATGACCTCATCAATAATCAAGGCTGCGCCGTGTTTTGTGCACGCGGCTCGTAGCTCGGTTAGGAAACCATCTTGAGGCGGGATGCAGCCCGTATTTCCGCAGATGGGTTCGATGATGACACACGCGATCTGACCCGGGTTGGCTTCAAAAAGAGCGTTCACCGACGCGATATTATTGAATTGCGCAAGCAACGTGTCTTGCGCTGTTCCCGGCGTGACGCCTGGGCTGTTCGGTGTTCCAAGCGTCAGTGCGCCCGAACCCGCCGCAATCAGGAACGAGTCGGCATGACCATGATAACAACCCGTGAATTTGATGATCTTGTGACGACCGGTCACTCCGCGAGCCACACGTACCGCCGACATGCAGGCTTCGGTGCCCGAGCTTACCAGGCGAATCAACTCGACGCCCGGAACTCGGTCGATGACTGTTTCGGCCAAATCGATTTCGCGCTCCGTCGGGGCGCCAAACGACGACCCCTTGTCCATGGCCTCCTTACACACCTCGATAACCTCGGGATGAGCGTGACCAAGAATCGCGGGGCCCCACGTCAGCACGAAGTCGATGTAGTTGTTCCCATCCACGTCGTGGATATGCGCACCGTTCGCGTGCGAGATGAACGGAGGAGTTCCTCCAACGGAGCGGAAGGCGCGAACGGGCGAGTTTACGCCACCGGGCATTACACGCTGTGCGCGTTCGAGTAGAGCTTTACTTCGGGTGTACATGGGGCGTCCCTTGGAGTTGAATCAGGTTCTCTTGTAATGAGCACTTCCTTTCGGGTCAACGCGGGAACTTCGTCGCGTTGACGTGTGTTCTAAGTCAAGATGATGTCCCGACCTTGGAGTGTTCATGAATGTACGGATTGCGTTGGCTCAGATGACCTCAACCCGGGACATCGAGAAGAATCTTGAAACCTGTCGAAGGCTGGCCGCTGAAGCCGCCGAAGACAGAGTTCGATGGTTGATTTATCCCGAGAACGCGCCCTTTTTGGGGGCGGACAAAGAAAAGGCGGCGATTGCCGAAGCGTTGGATGGACCGCTGATGGAGAGCTTTCGCGAGATGGCTCGAACGGGGAAAATGTTCGTCACTTTGGCCGGATTTCCAGAGATTGCGCCGACATCCGGGCATACCTTCAACACCCTGGTGACGCTGAATCCCGCCGGCGAAACCATCGCGGTCTACCGAAAGATGCACCTCTTCGACGCGAAGGTGGACGAGCAGACCTCTTACCGCGAATCGGATTCCTGCACTCCTGGGGAAGAACTGGTCCTGTCGGCGATGCATTTTGACGACCTGACACTGAACGTCGGGCTCAGCATTTGTTATGACCTACGCTTTCCCGAACTTTACCGTGAGTTGCGGAAGCGGGGCGCCAACGTGTTGATCGTGCCCAGCGCGTTCACCCTGCAGACAGGCCGTGATCACTGGCATGCATTGCTTCGAGCCCGCGCGATCGAAAATCAGTGTTATGTCTTGGCTCCCGACCAAGTCGGGGTGCATTTCGGGCAGCGAGCCTCGTTTGGTCATTCGTGTATTTACGACCCGTGGGGCCAGCTTTTAGCTTGCGCGCCTGATCTTACATGCCTTGTGACCGCTGATCTCGACCTAGGCTACCTTAACATGGTACGGGAGCGGATGCCGGTTGAGGCCCATCGACGCATCGACAAATGATATGCTGACCGTTCTTCAAACTTTTGACATCATTCTGCCCGTACTTTACGCAGCAAATCTCGCACTTTATGTGCGACATTTTGTGCGTGAAGGAGACGACTCGGACAGCTTGCGTCGAGTGACCGTGCCGTTGATGCTCGTCGTTCACGGCGCCTATTTTGTGATTCGTGGGTCGGAATTTTCGTATTTCCCACTTGGAAGTAAGCCTGAGTTCTTCTCGTGGCTGGCTTACTCGCTGGTTCTGGTTTACGCGGCGGTGGAGCGGCAGTTGAAACAGGGAAGAACAGGCATGTTCTTCCTGGCGATCGCGCTGTTTTTTCAAACCGGCGCCAGCGTATTCATGGAGTATTCGGCCAAACACGCCCTGCTGCTCGAAAACCCCGTCTACGCGATTCACGTGATCTTCACGGTTCTCGGGGTTACGGCCCTCTCGGTCGGCGCGCTGTACTCGGTGATGTACGCCATCCTTTCTCGTCAGCTCAAGAAGCGCGAAATGGGACTCTTTTTCAAAAAGTTGCCGCCACTGGCCTTGCTCGACCGAAGCTCCAAAATTGGGACGGTCGCTGGCATCGCGTTGTTGGGTTTTGGCCTGGGAGTTGGGTACGCCGTCGCCTGGGAAGTCGACGCATTTGTATCGTTTGGTGACCCGAAATTGCTGGCGACCAATGTCGTTTGGGTTGGGTATGTGTTGGGGGCGTTATGGGTAAAATTCAAAGGCCTGCCATCGTTGAAAGTCGCATGGTTGACGATCTTTTGGTTCCTGGTTTTCTTGGGGTCCGCGGGTGCCAATCACTCGTTCCTACAATGATGAGTAATTCTCGCGACATCAGCTTGTTTTCGTTTTCGCATCGAAACACGCCACTCGAAGTACGTGACCGTTTGGTATTCTCGCGAGAGGAAACAGACGCGTTTGTCCCGATCGCGCGCGGGTCGGTAGCCTCTGAAGTTGCGGTGCTTTCGACGTGCAATCGCACCGAATTCTACCTGTTCGGAGCGCCAGAAAACCTGGATTGGACCTCCTTTGCGCCCGTCGTTGGCCAGGCGAAAGAAATTGTTCAGGGCGTGTCGCCGACGGTTTTCAGAGGCCGCGAAGCTGCCAGGCACTTGTTCCGGGTCGCCGCTTCGATCGAATCGCTGGCACTGGGCGAAGACCAGATTTTGGCTCAAGTCAAAGAGGTCCATCGTCAGGTGCTCGAGTCGAGCGGCAAGTCGCCCGTGCTCGACCGCCTGTGTCAGTTCGCGATCCGCGCCGGGAAACGAGTGCGGACTGAAACCGCACTTTGCGACGGCGCCGTATCCATAAGCTCCGCCGCAGTCACCCTCGCCAAACGGATTTTCGGTGATTTCCGACCACTCGAAATTGCGCTGATTGGCGCGGGCGAAACCAACGAAAGCGCGGCCGAGAACTTCCGCGCCGCTGGCGCCTCACGCTTTGTGGTCGTCAATCGAAGCCCCGAACGCGGCCAGGCACTCGCCGAAAAATTTGCAGGTCGGTATGCGCCTCTGGAAGACCTCGAAAAGGTCCTCAAAACTGCGGATGTCGCGGTTTTTGCAACGGGCTCACCCACTCATCTGGCCACTCGCGACATGATGAAGCGGGTGATGAAAGCGCGCTCGTTTCAGTCGATTTTCATGATCGACATCAGCAATCCTCGAAACGTGGCGCCCGAGGTTGGCGACGTTTCCGGCGTGTTTTTGTTTAATATCGACGATCTTGAACAGGTTGTTCGCGATAATTTACGAGAACGACAGGCGGAGATCCCCAAGGCCGAAGCCATCATCGAAGAGGTCTTGGACGAATGGGTGGCCTGGATGCAATCGATGCAGGTGCTGCCTACGATTGGAGACCTTGCCAAATTCTTTGAAGCAATCCGTCAACAAGAGATCGAGAAACACCGCGGCAAATTGAGTGACGAAGAGCTGGCAACGATGGAGGCATTTTCGAAGGGGATGGTGAAGAAATTACTCCATAATCCCATCACGTTCCTTCGTAATGCGGCTGACCAGGGCCTCAGGCCCGACGATTTGCACACGGTAAGAAATCTCTTCAAATTGGACGATGACCAATGAAACACCTACGCATCGGAAGTCGAAAATCACGCCTTGCCCTGTGGCAGACAAACCATATCGCCGCTCTCTTGATGGACGCTCATCCTGGGCTGACGACCGAAATCGTAACCATGGACACCATCGGAGATAAGATTACCGATGTTCCGCTGCCAAAGATCGGTGCCAAGGGGCTCTTCACTCAAGAACTCGAAGACGCGCTCCTGGACGGATCGGTGGACATTGCAGTGCATTCCCTCAAAGACCTCCCAACGATTCTTCCCGATGGTTTGGCTTATGTCGGCTCCCCTGAACGCGCGGCTCCCACGGACGCGTTCATCTCGACAAAATGGACCTGTTTCGAAGATGTTCCTGAAAACGGCGTCATTGCGACGGGAAGCCTGCGGCGCAAAGCGCAGTTGCTGAGCGTGAAGCCCGGCCTGCGATTCGAAAGCCTGCGTGGGAATATCGACACCCGGCTGCGTAAACTCGAAGAGTTCGGGTGGGACGGTATCATCATGGCTACAGCAGCTTTGGAACGTCTGGAACGTCCAGAATTGGTTGCTCAGGAACTCAACGCTCAGACCTTCGTTCCGGCTGTTTCTCAAGGTGCTATCGGCATCGAAGCTCGCGCCGATCGTCAAGATATCAAGGACCTTCTGGCTCCGATTCTGCACTCTTTGACCATGCAGGCAGTCCAAGCCGAACGCACGTTCATGAGAGCTCTCGAGGGCGGCTGCTCTGTTCCTCTTGGTGCCTACTGCATCAAGACGGGCGCTGAATGGTCGTTCCGGGCCTGGGTCGGAACCGAAGACGGTCAACGAACCCTCAATGAACTTGCCGTCGGACCAGACCCGGTCGCGCTCGCCAACGCCATGGTGACGGATTTTCGCGCCAAGGGTGCAAACGAAATTCTCGGCCGCTCATGAGTGTGCGTGTCGTCTATACCGGCACACGTAAGCCCCCAGCCGTCGCGGGTCTGGAGATCATCCACGTTCCAGCTCTGTGGACGCGCTGCCTTCAGCCGGATCCAAAAGACCTGCCTACCGAACCGTGCACCGCAGTGTTTTTTTCTCAGAATTCCGTCGATTGTGCCCATAAATCTGGAATTTTGGACTCCCTTAGTCTTATATCCGTCGTCGCCGTGGGAGATGCTACCGCACTCGCAGTTGAGTCTCTCGTTGGCGTACCTGTGCATACGCCATCGGCGCATAGTTTTGATGGGGTTGTTGAGTACCTGAATGCGTCGAATGAGCTAAAAGGTAGAGCGATATGTTCGTTTGAGCTTGAGGGTGGGCCAAATTCATTGCGGGGACGCGTTGAACGAGTATCTGTGGTTTTGGCGTACGCCACCGGCGTTGTTTCCCTTGATTCATTCGAAGCCAAAATACGAACGTCGGCGGCGGATTGGATCGTTTTTGCGAGCCCGCGGGCGGTGTCCCTTTGGGCGTCATCCTCGAATCCGTGGGACAGTCTGCGCATCGCAACAATAGGCCCCACGACCACTCAGGCACTCAGAGCTGCCGGGGGCGAACCTGATTTGGTCCCCGACATTCCTGACCTTGAGGCACTCCTTGGGCTGATAGCGATCGCCTGAAACCGTTGACACACTGCCCGCGCCGGGCCACATTCCATCGAATTTTCATGCCCACGGAGCGTCCATGAAGTCCCGAGAAAGATTCCGCCGTGCCTGTTTATGTGAACCGCTCGACCGCCCGCCAATCTGGGTGATGCGGCAAGCGGGGCGCCATTTGCCCGAATACCGTGAGCTGAAGACCAAGTACACGTTTCATGAATTGGTCCAAACGCCAGAGCTTGCTCATGAAGTCACGATGCAGCCCGTCCGGCGCTACGGAATGGACGCGGCTATCATGTTCTCCGATATTCTCGTGATTCCAGAAGCGATGGGCCAGCCCTACGAGTTTCGAGACGGCGGTGGCATCGAAATGGCCTATCGCATCGAAACCCAAGCCGACATCGATCGCCTTGACGTATCCTCCATCGAAGAACGTCTGGACTACGTCGCGCAGACACTGCGAATGCTGCGAAAGACTCTGGGTGACGAAACCGCGTTGATTGGCTTTGGAGGTTCACCCTGGACCCTTGCCACTTATATGGTCGAAGGCGGGTCTTCCAAGGATTACAGCCGTGCCAAGCGCCTCTTCTACACAGAGCGCGAGCAATTTGACGCGCTGATGGAGAAGATCACCGATGCGTTGATTTCCTACTTCAAGATGCAAATCCGAGAAGGCGTGGACGCGATCCAAATTTTTGACTCCTGGGGCGGCGTTTTGGCTCCAAACGCGTTCTGGGAGGCTTCGGCCAAGTGGATGGCGCGGATCAGCGAGGCCGTGCGAGACGAAGTGCCGGTGATCGTGTTCTCAAAGGGATCGCACGAAAATGTTTCGGATTTGGTGCGCACAAAACCCAATGTCCTTGGCGCGGACTGGACGACCTCTCTGGTCGATTTTCGCGATAAGCTGCCCGAGAAAATTGGCGTTCAGGGCAATCTTGATCCCGTCATCTTGCAAACGACGCCCGAAATCGTGCGCCGAGAGACCACCGAGATTCTAGAGTCAATGCGCGGGAAGACCGGGCATATTTTCAATCTTGGACACGGTATTTCACCCACGGCCAATATCGAGAACATGGAAGCGCTGGTGTCGACCGTGCAGGAGTTCCGCTGATGAAAGTCGCCGTGCTCGGTGCCGGAATCTCGGGTCTAACGACCGCTTGGAAACTGGCCAAAAACGGTGTCGAGGTGGTCGTGTTTGAAGCCGAAGACCGGGTCGGCGGCGCGATCGGTTCGTTTTCGGAGGGCGGCTTTCTTGCCGAGTCTGGACCTCACACATTTTTGAACTCCCAGGCTGATTTTGATGAGTTGATTTCAGATTTGGGCCTCGAATCGGCCCGAATCTGGGCGTCGGAGACCGCCAAGAAGCGTTTCACCGTTAAATCTGGCAGGCCGGTCGCGCTACCGATGTCGATGGGCGATTTCATTCGCACAGATCTCTATTCAGCCGCCTCGAAATTGAACCTGATGGGAGAGTCGTTTGTGCCCCGTCGGGACGACGAGATCGACGAATCGGTCACCAGCTTTGTCAAACGGCGACTCGGCGAGGATTTCTTGAATTACGGTGTCGACCTCTTGGTCAACGGCATCTGGGCCGGAGACCCGAACCGCCTCTCGATGCGGCATGCCTTCAAGAAGATCTGGGTCCTTGAAGCCGATCACGGATCGATGATGAAGGGTGGCTACGCGAAGTCGAAAAACAAGAATCGACGCCCTGATGCTTCGCGGATTTTCTCGTTTAAAAACGGAAATCAAGAATTAGTGGACGCTTTGAAAGAGCGGCTTGATGTCCGGCTTTCGACGCCCGCCCTTGGCATCGCGCCAAAAAAGACGGGCTGGGAAGTCACGACACGCTCGGGGAACACGAAGACCGTCGACCACTTTGACGCCGTGGTCTCTTGCGTGTCGTCGGACGCTTTCGCCAAAATCTTTCCGGCCCAAGATTCACAGCGCATCGCGGAGCGTCTGTACCACCCACCGGTGGCCGTTATGACCTTTGGGTTTCGGCGCAAAGACGTCTCTCATCCGCTGGATGGGTTTGGGATGTTGTTGCCCGAGGTCGAAAAACGCCAGATTCTGGGCGTGATGTTCTCGTCGACACTTTTCGAAAACAGAGCGCCTGCTGACCACGTGACCATGGCGATTTTTGTGGGCGGCGCTCGTCATGAGGGCAACGCCAGACTTCCACAACACGAACGTCGAGCACTGGTGCTCAAGGAGCTTCGGGAATTGCTGGGCGTCAGTGGAGAGCCTGTGTTTGAACACGAACACCTCTGGGCCAAAGCGATCCCGCAATACGAAGTAGGACACGGCGACGTTCTGGTTTGGGCTCAATCGATTGAGCGAAAAAATCCGGGACTCTATGTGTCGGGAAATTTCCGAAACGCTGTTGCCGTGCCGGACCTGATCTCGTCGGCAATGCGTTTGGCCGACTCCATTTCAAAAGGGAACTAAGATGGGTTTTGACCTTATCAGACGACCTCGCCGGCTTCGCAACGACGCGCGCATTCGCGCGCTTGTGAGGGAAACGGTCTTGCGAAAAGACGACCTCGTGATGCCGATTTTTGTGACGGCGCTCAATGGTGGAAAACGTGAAATATCCTCGATGCCAGGGATCTTCCAACTCGGATTGGATGCACTTGCCGAAGAGCTCGATGCCATCATGGCCTCCGGAATTCGGAGCGTCTTAATTTTTGGCATCCCGCACGATAAAGACGACATCGGCTCGGACACATGGCATGACCACGGAGTCGTGCAAGAGGCTGTGCGGCTGATCAAAAAAGACTACCCGGAACTTTACGTCATCACTGACGTGTGTTTTTGCGAATACACCACCCACGGACATTGCGGCGTCGTCTCAAAGACCGGCGCTTTGCTGAACGATCCCACCCTCAAAAATCTGCAGAAACAGGCCGTGAGTCACGCCGAAGCCGGTGCCGACATGGTCGCGCCCTCGGGCATGATCGACGGCATGATTGCGGCGATTCGTGAGGCCCTGGACGACGCTGGATTCGAGACGTTGCCCATCATGAGCTACGCCGTGAAGTACAGCTCGGCCTATTACGGGCCGTTTCGCGAGGCCGTCGACTCCGCGCCGCAATTTGGCGATCGCCGCGCGTATCAGATGGACCCAGCGAATCGTCGCGAGGCGATGATCGAAGCGGAACTCGATTTCAACGAGGGCGCCGACATCCTGATGGTTAAACCCGCGCTCGCGTATTTGGACGTGATCGCCGACCTGAAGGCCAATTTTGACGTGCCGATCGCCTGCTACAACGTGTCAGGCGAGTACTCGATGGTGAAAGCCGCAGCCGAAAAAGGCTGGATCGATGAAAAGGCCGTCCGCCACGAGATGCTCTTGAGCATGAAGCGGGCAGGGGCCGACATCATCATCACCTACTTTGCTCGTGACATTGCACCTGAGCTCGACTGAGCGCATCCCAGAACGAAGATCGTGGAGAATCAAGATGAGCGAACAAGGTGTGCTGTTGTTAAATTTGGGGTCGCCAGACTCGACCTCGGTCGCTGATGTGCGCCGTTATCTGGACGAATTCCTGTCAGACGACCGGGTTTTGGATGCACCGAAATTGGTGCAGCAGGCGGTTCTTAAGTTGGCGATTCTGCCCTTCAGGCCAGCGCGAAGCGCTCATGCTTACGAAAAAATTTGGACCGACGAAGGCTCACCGCTCATCGTTTCGACCCTCAAAATTCGTGACAAACTGCGTGAAAGGCTGGCGATGCCCGTCGAAATTGGCATGCGGTACGGGAGTCCATCGACCGAATCAGGTTTGCAGCGTCTGCTGGCCGTGGGCGTGAAGAAGATTTTTTTGATCCCACTCTACCCCCATTACGCGATGTCATCTTACGAGACCGCCGTTGTGCAGGCTCAAGATGTCCTGCAGGACATCGCGCCGGGCGTGACGCTCTCGATTCAGCCTCCCTTCTACGAGGACGAAGATTATATCGACGCTCTGGTCACTCATTCTGCGCCGTTTCGCGCCAAAGAGTCGGATCTTTTACTTTTCAGCTATCACGGGATTCCTGAGCGTCATCTGCGTAAATCCGATCCATCGCATAATTACTGCCTCGTGGATGCCGCCTGTTGCGACAAGAAGAACCCCGCACATGCGACATGCTACCGCGCTCAAGTCCACGCAACTTCACGCCGATTTGCCGAGAAAGCTGGACTCGACCGCGAGGATTGGCATCTGTCTTTTCAGTCGCGATTGGGCCGCGACCCGTGGCTCAAGCCTTATACGGATAAAGAGTTGGAAGCGTTTCCTTCACGCGGGTTTAAGCGGCTTGTGGTGATGTGTCCGGCTTTCATTTCGGATTGCCTCGAGACGCTCGAAGAAATTGCGATGGAGGGGCGGAGATCCTTCATGGAAGCAGGCGGGCACGAGTTCACATATATCCCATGCCTTAACGACGATGACGTGTTTATCGACGTTCTAGAACGTATGGTTGGGGACTGGCAGATGGGCCGACTTTGCGCGTGAGCCTTGACATCGTCCCCCCGCACCCCTATTTTGGCGCCGCTTGAGTGGTTTCACATTCAAGTCTGCCTTCCAGGGCAGGGCGCTCGCGCCAAAAAATTTCGCACTCCTGGCGAAAGTGGGTTCAATGGACCCGCTTTTTTTATTTTCCGGGACTGGATAAGTGATGGGCAAACGTAGACATAAATCAGAGGAGAACACTCAAACTCCTCGCAAACCGTCGCGACCAGTGACGCTTGCGGTCCTACGGTCCGTCAACGAATGGGCAGAAGAGGCCGCCACTTCGCAGGGGCTGGTGCTTTTCGACGTCGAAGTCAACTCTGGTTGGTTGGTTCGCGTATTTGTAGATCGTCCGGGCGCTGTGGAGCCGGGTAAAGGCATCGTGGTCGACGAATGTGTCGCCGTAAGCCGTTATCTGGAAACACTTATGGATGCAGACGATCGAGTTCCGGAAGACTATCGGTTGGAAGTTTCCAGCCCAGGAGTCACTCGTGAAATCACTGCTGAACGGCAATACGCTTTAGTGGTGGGCCGTCGACTTAAAGTGGTGACGCGAGAGAATGTCCAAGGACAAAACGTACACGAAGGCACACTCCTCGGGGTCGAAGAGCGAACGCTCAAGATCGCAGTCGGAGAAAGTGTGCTGGAGATAGCATTAGATAACGTCGCGAAGGCGAAACTGGTTTTCGAATTTTAGGAGCGAGCAGCGATGGACAGCCTTCTTCAAGAAATCGATCGGGTTGGTAAAGACAAGGGCATCGACCGCGAAGTCCTTATTGACACCCTCGAAGCGGCAATTCTCACAGCAGCACGTCGTACCTACGGCCAACAGCGTGAGATTGAAGCGAAATTTAATCGTGAGAAGGGCCGAGTTGAGCTTTTCCAGATCATTACCGTCGTGGACGAGGTCGAGAACCCGTTCCGCGAGGTCACGATCGACGACATGGAAACCGTCGGCTTTAAGTCGGAAGTAGGGGACGAACTTGCGTTCCCCATCTTCTACCTTGCCGATGACCGTGACGAAGCGCGTAAGCAGGACGCCAAGTTTGGCACCCTGCTCAAACTCGATTCGTACAACTCGACCTTTGGTCGTATCGCAGCGCAGACCGCGAAACAGGTCATCATTCAGCGCATGCGTGAAGCCGAACGCGATATCGTTTTCAACGAATATCAGGGCCGTATCGGCGAGATGATCACAGGCATGGTTCGTCGCTTTGAAAAAGGCGACATCATCATCGACCTCGGTCGTACCGATGCCATCCTTCCACGTCGTGAACAGGCTCCTCGCGAAAGCTACCGACCTGGCGATCGCGTCCAGGCCATGATCAAAGACGTCCGACGCTCAAGTCGTGACCCACAGATCGTGCTGACACGCGCCGATCCTCAACTTCTTTTCCGTTTGTTCGAAGCTGAAGTTCCAGAAATCTACGAAGGCATCGTACGCATCGTCGCTGTGGCTCGTGAGCCAGGCGTGCGAAGCAAAGTCGCCGTCTACTCTCGCGATAGCGATGTGGATCCGGTCGGTGCTTGTGTCGGTATGCGCGGTTCGCGTGTTCAGGCGGTGGTTCAAGAACTTCGCGGCGAAAAGATCGACATTGTCCCCTACGTTGAGGGACAGGCTCAATTTGTTTGTAACGCCATCAGCCCTGCTGAAGTCAGCAAGGTCCTGATCGACGAAGGCAACATGACCATGGAACTTATCGTTCCAGACGACCAGCTTAGCCTCGCTATCGGTCGTGGTGGTCAGAATGTTCGCCTTGCGGCACAGCTCACCGGTTGGAATCTCGACATCATCAGCGAAACGCGTTTGCGTAACATGATGACCGAGGCTCGAAACAACCTTCTTGAGTTCGAAGGCGTCACAGAAGATATGATCGATACGCTCTTCTCGCTTGGTTACAACAAGCTTGAACACATCGCGATGGCTGAAATCCCTGAATTGGCTCAGATTCCTGGCTACACCCCGGAAGCTGCAGACAAAATTATCAAGGCAGCTACCGAAATTTTGGCCCGTCCAGCTCACCGTGAAGGCGCTGAACTGACACCAGAAGATCGCGAGAAGAAAGCGCTCGAATTGATCCGAGGCGTGGGCGCCAAGGTGGCCAGCGCGCTCTTCGACGTGGGCTATAAGTCGATTGCGCATATCGCTTTCACTCAAGACCCATTCCGAATGGCAGAAGAAGCTGGCCTTCCTGGGAAGAAAGGTCGACAGATTCAAAAAGCAGCTCTGGATCACCTCATGAGAGCCGAAGGGCTTGATGAGGAGACACTTGAAAACCGTCGCCTTGGATTCCTAGAATCGATCGGCGAGGCGGTCGTTCCAACTGCTTCCAAAGAAGAAGAGTCCGTTGAACACGTCAATGACGTGGATGACGACGATGACGACGACGATGAGGAATTCGTTCCTGCCACCATTATCGAGACACCCGTGAGTGAAGAGGCCAAAGCGCAAGCTGAAGCCGAACCCGCTGACGCTGTCGAAGAGGAGTGATCGTCAATGAGCAATTCGGACGAAGGTCCAATTAGGACGTGCGTGGGCGGGCAAGGCCGCCATCATCAGGATACCCTTGAACGTTTCGTCTGGGACGAACGAACAGGGCTACTCTTTGATGTTCGAAAGAAAGCCCCTGGTCGAGGAGCTTGGGTGACGCCCACACGGGCAGCACTCAAAAAAGCATTGGCCGGTGGATTTTCGAGAGCGTTCAAATCGCGCGTGGAATGTCCAGATTTGGACGTTCTGGTAGATGAAATGACCTTAGCGATCCGCAAAAGGCTCTCCGAGGATGTAAACGTTGCGATTCGATCGAAACGAGCTTGCATCGGCGGAGCGCTGGTGGACGAAGGAATGCGTGCCAGTGAACTGTCGTGTTTGTTGATTGCAACAGACGCTGGTGAGTCGACGAGGAAAAAGTACTCGTCGAACGCAGACCGTAAGGGAATGCAAGTTTATCAAGTGTTTCCGGGTGTTGAACTTGGAGCATTTGTAGGTAAAGGGTTTGTCGCGGTTGCCGGCCTTAAAGAGCCAGCTGCCGCAAAGGTGGGCGCAGACATCAACAGTCTTCGTCTACTAGGTGCAATTGAGGGTTGAAGCGTCAATCCAAGGCCTGTATTGAGTGTTCGCCGCCAGATGGCTGCGAACTGAATGGAGAGTAGATGTCGACACGCCGTGTACATGAATTGGCGAGTGAGCTTGGGGTCAACAAGTACGAGCTCGTAACACAGATCAACGGGCTCGCACTCGGCTTCACAGTGAGCAATCCGATGACGGCTCTCACTGACGCCGATGTTAATACGATCAGGGGCGCGCTTAAAACGCGCGGCAAAGCCCCTGCTGTCGTAGAAACACCTGCGGAGCCCCTCGCAGATATGCCGACAACGATCGTTCGTCGTCGCGCAGGGAAAAAGAAGGATGCTGAGCCCGCAGTTGCTGCGGCGCCTGAAGCTCCTCCTGAGCCGGTTATGCCTCAGGTTCGTCGCCGTGCTGGCGATGACGAGGAAGCGAAACCCGCACCCGCACCGGCAGTTGCCGAGACCGTGGCTGCTGTTGTTGAAAAACCAGCAGAACCAGTTGAAGCGCCTGTCGTGGAGCCCGTCGTAGCTGTTGAGGCGCCGCCTGTGGTTGAAGAACCCAAGGTTGCGGACCCAGTTCCGACGCCTGAGGCGGTCGTTGCGAAGGCGGTACCACCGGTCGTCAAGACCGATGCTCCTCCTCGTCGTGCACCAACGCCCGAAAAGGCGACGGTCATTTCGACTCCAGCTCCGAGTGTTTCAGCTCCAGCTTCACGACGACCTGAGCGACCACGTGGTGGCGCACAGATTGTCGGCGCGATCAGCCCGACCGTTTTGATCGAGCGTCTTCAAGCTGAAGGCAAAGACTTCACGCCTGGTCCAAAAAATGGGCGAGGCAAGCGTGATGGTGGAACCGACGCCAGCGGCAAGCGAGTCGTGGAAGGTCGGGACCTTTACGATGCTAAGTCTCGTCGCGGAAACAAACGTCGGCAGGACAAGTCAGGTGGCCGCGGTCGTTCGCAGCAATCTGTCCAGCCCGTGGCACAGCCACAGGCCGAGCATAAGAAAGTCATCCGTATCGAAGATGCCATCACCGTGGGCGATCTCGCCCATCAGATGGGCGTCAAATCGGGTCAGGTCGCATTGAAACTCATGGAAATGGGCATGATGGCGAACTTGAACACGATGTTGGATTTCGACACCGCGACCCTGATCGCCGAAGAATTCGGCTACAAGGTCGAGAACGTCGCGTTCGACATCACTCAGTTCTACGACACAAGTCCCGATCCCGAAGAAAGCCTTATCCCTCGTCCGCCGGTCGTCACCGTCATGGGTCACGTTGACCATGGTAAGACTTCGCTCTTGGACGCCATTCGAAGCTCGACCGTGGCATCTGGTGAGGCTGGTGGAATCACGCAGCATATCGGTGCCTATCAGGTGCAAGCTGGTGGTCAGGCCATCACGTTCATCGATACCCCTGGTCACGAAGCGTTTACTGCGCTGCGTGCTCGAGGTGCCAATTCGACGGATATCGTGGTGCTTGTTGTCGCTGCCGACGACGGCGTGATGCCTCAGACGGTCGAAGCGATCAATCATGCGCAGGCCGCTGGCGTGCCGATTATCGTGGCCGTCAACAAGATCGACAAAGAAGGTGCGAACCCGGATCGCGTGAAACAAGCGCTGACCGAGTACAGCCTTCAGCCCGAGGAATGGGGCGGCAAAACGCTCTATGTTGAGGTCAGTGCGAAGGCACGCACCAACATCGACGGGCTGGTCGACGCGATCATTTTGCAGTCCGAAGTTGAAGAACTTCGCGCCAATCCAGATCGCGACGCTCAGGGTGTCGTGATTGAGAGCCAACTCGATGTTGGACGCGGACCCGTCGCTACTGTCCTCGTGCAGCGCGGAACGCTGAAGCCTGGCGATATCATTGTGTCGAGTCAGTTCTACGGTCGAGTGCGTACCATGCACGACGACCGCGGCCGACTTGTGCTCAAAGGCACGCCAAGCTTGCCCATCGAGATCACTGGTCTTGGCGGTGTGCCGGATGCCGGCGAGCCATTCTTCGTCGTTCCAGATGAACGTGACGCCAAACGCATCACTCAATTCGTTCAGGATCGTCGCAAGAAAGAAGAGATGGCTTCACGTGCGAAGGAATCATCGTCTCTCAGCCTCGAAGACCTCTCAGCGATGATCCAACAGGGCGAGCTGAAGGAACTCAAGGTCATCATCAAGGGCGATGTTCAGGGTTCTGTGGAAGCTCTCAGGAGCTCCCTTGGAAAACTCGGCAACAAAGAAGTGTGCGTGAAGACAATTCATGCAGGCGTCGGCGGTATCACCGAGAACGACGTGAACCTTGCGGCTTCGTCGGCCTCGTCTGAGCTGGGTGCGGTTATTATCGGCTTCAACACTCGTGCGGATTCCCGTGCGAATGACCAGGCCGAGAAGTACGGCGTCCGTATCATGACGTTCAACGTTATTTACGATGCCATCGAGGAAATTCGAAAAATCCTTGAGAGCATGCTTGCTCCGATCATCGAAGAACATCTTCTGGGTCATGCCGAGGTCCGAGAGACTTTTGCTGCTCCTAAGATTGGGATGATCGCAGGTTGTTACATCACGGATGGCCTGGTTCGCAGGAACGCAAAGGCTCGACTGCTTCGCAATGGCAAGATGATTCACCAATCGGGAATTTCTTCGCTGCGCCGTTTCAAAGACGACGTCAAAGAAGTCAAAGCCGGTTTCGAGTGTGGTTTGTCGATGGACAACTACAACGACATCCGCGTCGGTGACATCGTGGAAGCTTTCGAACTCAAGGAAGTGGCAGCCACTCTTTGAGCTTCGGAACGGTATTTTCAACACGCGCGCCCACGGAAACTCCGTGGGCGTTTTCGTGAGATCGGAACATGAAAAAAAAACGAGCCTACAAACGCACGGACCGCGTTGGCCAGAACATGCTGGAGCTTTTGGCCAGCATGTTGTTGGTTGACGTCAAAGACCCAAGGGTCGCGCAGGTTCAACTCATGGCGGTCGACGTAACGTCTGACCTCCGATACGCCAAAGTCTTTTATATTCTTCTGGATAAGCGTGAGCCCGATCCAGAGGCACAGGACGGACTCCAACGTGCCGCAGGGTTCCTGCGCCGCGAACTCGGTGATCGTCTGACGATGCGTTACGTTCCCGAACTCAAGTTCGAGTACGATCAATCGGTGGAACGCGGACGTCGCATCGAAGATCTGCTGAAAACCATTGAACCTCTTCCAGACATGGATGACGAGGTTGATGAAGAGGATCTGCCGTGAACACGCCATACCCACTCGCGCAGGGATTCCAAGAATTTGTTGATTTGATTCAAGCGAACCAGAAATTTCTGGTCGTTTCCCACGTGCATCCAGATGGCGACGCCATCGGCTCGACCCTGTCGATGGGGCTGGTTCTTGAGCGCCTTGGGAAGGACGTCGTGTTCTACAACGAGCATGAAGTCCCCTATAATTTTCAGTTCCTGCCTGGGGCGGATCGTGTGGTGAACGAGGTTCCCGAAGGGGGCTTCGACGTCACGGTGGTCTTGGATTGTGCTGAACCACACCGCGTGGGCGAACTGCCGACTCACGGTTGGGGTAAGACCATTGCCGTGGTGGATCACCATAAGACCTTCGATCCGGATTTTGCGCAGGTTTATGTGCAGGATATCGAAGCCGCTGCGACGGGCGAGTTGGTCTTTAAAGTCGCTGAGCATTTTGGCGTACTCGACACCGAGATCGCGCTAAGCCTCTATTGTTGTTTGGTCACAGATACCGGGAGTTTTCGCTACTCGAACACCTCGCAGGCCACATTTATAATGGCCGGGGCTTTGGTCGCAGCCGGTGTCAATCCCTGGGCGATCAACAGCCAGATCTACGAAAGCCAACCCAAAGAGCGCCTGATGTTGCTTGGACGGGTGCTCAATACCCTTGAGTTCTCGCCGTGTGGCCGGCTTGCATTCTTGACCATTCAAGCCGCTGACTTTCCGGTGGGTACCGACCTCAGCCTCATTGATGGATTCATCAATTATGCGCGTTCGGTTCGTGGGGTCGAGGTCGCGACTCAGCTGATGGAAGCTGATGACGGCTGGCGCATTTCGTTCCGATCGCGAGGAACCGTGGATGTGTCTCAGCTCGCTGCGCGCTTTGGCGGCGGCGGTCATCATAATGCGGCAGGTTGCCAGATTGCAGGCGCGGCGCAGGATGTACGCTCAAGCCTGTCTTCGGCGCTTGTTTCCATCCTTGATACTTGATGGACGGTTTATTCATCATCGACAAGCCCGTAGGGATGACCAGCTTCGATGTGGTCCGGAAGATCAAACGGGCTGCTGGAACCAGAAAAGTCGGTCATTCAGGGACGTTGGATCCCGACGCCATCGGTGTTCTGATTGTGGCTGCAGGTCGTGCGACCCGTTTCCTTCGCTACCTCGTTTCAGATGCCAAAGCCTATTCTTTTGAGCTGGTCCTCGGCTCTCAGACAACGACAGACGATTCCAGTGGGGATGTGGTTCACGAGTCAGACCCCTCTGGGGTAGGGCGATCGGAGCTTGAGGCCGTTCTGCCGAGCTTCGTGGGCGAATTGGATCAAGTACCGCCCCTGTATTCTGCGGTTCACGTGGACGGAAAGCGTGCTTACACACTGGCGCGTGCCGGCGAGGAGTTCGTGCTCGAATCAAGGCGAATACATGTTAAATCGCTCACGCTCGATGCCTTCGAATCGCCTGTTGCCAGCCTGACCGTTTCTTGCGGTGCCGGCACCTACGTCAGGTCACTCGCTCGAGACATCGGATTGGCGCTTGGGACCCATGGTCACGCTCGTATGATTCGTCGGGTGATCGCCGGCGAGTTTTGTCTGGACGACGCGACGCCTTTGGCCGCGATCGAAGAAAACGCAGCTGACTTCATTCTGCCTTCGCGTCGCTTGGTGGCTCACCTCGAAGACCGCGTGTTGAGTGATGAAGAAGCGCACAAAATGTCGATGGGCCAATACGTTGTGGATGACGGCGAGATCGGTGAGGCTTTGGTCTTGCTGCACGATGGGGTTTTTGTCGGCGTAGGCCGTAGGGTCGCAGGTGAATCTGCGGTCCTTCTAAAACCCGAAAGAATGTGGTGAATTAGATCCGTTCGCAGTGAACTGCGTTTGTGAAAGCAAACGTACGATCGAGGAGTCTAATTTGAAGTGGTTTTCGTTCATTATTCTGGGGTTGTTGGGTTGTGGAGGGGCATCCACAAGCGGCTCGTACGCTCCACAACAGACGTATTATGCGGGTGCCGAAAGCCAGAGTTTCGCATCGGACGATTCTGATTCTGAGTCCGACTCGGTTCAGGTTCAGTCCACATCACGGTCTGCGGAGGCCAAACCCGCGACTTCGGTGCGAAGAGATCAGAAGGCTGAAGTCGACTTGGATCAAAAGCTCGTCAAGAACGCCTACGTCACGCTTGAAATCGACGATGAGGACGACTTTGAGCCTGCGATTCGCAAGCTGGCGGAGCTCGCCAAGCTGCATAAGGGATACGTGGTGGATGAATCCAAGACCAACATCACGTTCAAGGTTCCAACCGACAAGCTGGACGTGGTCATGGTTTCGGTGCGAAAGCTCGGTGAGGTGACCCAGCAGAACATCACGGTCAGCGATGTGACCGGACAGTATGTCGACCTTCAGATTCGGATCGATAATCTGCGCAGGCTCCGCACACGCCTGCAAGACCTCCTGGTGGAGGGACAGACCGTCACTGAGGTGCTGGAAGTAGAAAAGGAACTCGCGCGCGTTACGCGCGAGTTGGAGCAGCTTGAGGGGCAGATGCGTCTGCTGCAAAATCAGGTGGGATACGCGACCATTCGAGCAAACCTCGAAGAATCGGTATCACCTGGGCCAATTGGCTGGATCTTCTACGGCACCTACAAGGCCGTGAAATGGCTCTTCATCTGGGATTAGTCTTCTAGAGCTTCGAGGTAGCGCTCGGCGTCGAGCGCGCCCATGCATCCCGAGCCTGCTGCCGTAATCGCTTGGCGATACTCGTGGTCCTGCACGTCGCCGACCGCAAAAACACCTTCGATATTGGTCTTTGACGAGTGCGACTTCGTGATGATGTAGCCGTTTTCGTCCATGTCGAGCTGGCCAGCGAGGACCTGTGTATTGGGGATGTGCCCAATAGCCACGAACACGCCCTCACAGTGGATCTCGCGGAGCTCGCCGTTGCGGGTGTCCTTGAGCACCATTGCTGTGACGCCGCCTTCCTTGGTGCCTTTGATCTCCTCGACTTCGCTGTTCCATGCGACTTCAATTTTTGGATTCTTGAGTGCACGATCTTGCATGATTTTTGACGCCCGCAATTCACCGCGACGGTGGACGAGGGTGACCTTCGATGCAAAACGAGTCAGGAAATTTGCTTCTTCAAGCGCGGAATCTCCACCACCGACGACCGCGATTTCTTTGCCACGAAAGAAAAAACCGTCGCAGGTCGCACAGGTGCTGACGCCGTAGCCCATCAGCAGGCTCTCCGATGGCAGTCCAAGCAGTCTTGCGCGTGCGCCACTGGCCACGATGAGTGTTTTGGTATGAAACACGGTGTCGTCGTCGAGAGTGACTTTGAAAGGTCGCTGTGAAAAGTCGACTTCGCTGATCATGTACTGATGAATCTCGGTTCCGAATCGCTCGGCTTGTGCGCGAGTTCGTTCGATGAACTCTGGTCCCATCACACCTTCAGGAAATCCCGGGTAGTTTTCGACCTCGGTTGTGATCGTGAGCTGCCCCCCTGGTTGCGGTCCTTCAAAGAGGACCGGAGCGAGGTTGGCTCGGCCTGTGTAGATTGCAGCCGTGAGGCCTGCAGGGCCGGAGCCCATGATCGTTACGTCGTAGAGTGCTTGTTTGAGTTCAGGCATTTGTTGGCCTTGTTGTAATCAGTCTGAAGATGCATCGATGTCTTCTTCAGACTCGGGTAGAGAAGGCGAGACCTCAGGGGTCGCGCCGGTAAATTTCCATGTCGTCAAAATACGGTCCATTTCGGCTGTCAGAAGCGGACCTTTTTCGACGGGGCCCCAGCCAACAACCTGAAATCCCCAATCAGCCCGAGTCATATACGTCGCGACGTATTGAATCGATTGACCTTCGGTCTGACCGTTGGCGAACACACTTTGACCGATCGTGTTGTCGAGCTTTATCGGACCCTGACGCTCAATCGTAAAACCTTTCAACCTTTCTTCGAGAACGGCCAGTGAGGCACGCTTGAGCGCCAACGCGTCAGGTGATTCGACGCCAGGAATGCTCGGAAGTTTCTGAGGAATGACAATTAGGTACAAAGAAGAATTATAAGTCGCCGCTAGATCAGCGTGCGAGTTCAAGTTCTTGGGGTCGGTGATCGCCCATGGTTCGGCCAATTCGAGCTGATAGGGGGCGTTCTTGCTTTCGAAAAGCAGGGGCTGCAGCGGGGCAGGTTTGGGCGCGTCTGACTCACATCCGCACACCGAAAGAACGGCTAAGAATATGATGAAAAAGCTACGCACAGTGCACCTCAAAATGGGGTGCGACTATTCCACGTGAACGCGGGGAGGGCAAGCGAAGACGCGCCCCGCGTATTGCGGGGCACTTCCATTTAGCCGTTGAAGTAGAGTTTGTACTCAAGAGGGGTAGGTTGCAGGCGAGTGGGCACGATTTCGTGCTCGAACTTGTACTGCAACCAAGTCTCGATCACGTCTTCTGTGAAGACGTCGCCTTTCAACAGGAATGCGTGGTCTTCGGTCAGGCATTGAAGCGCCGCTTCAAGGTTCGCCGGTGCCGAAGGAATCTGGCTCAACTCTTCTGGAGGAAGGTTGTAGATATCCTTGTCCATCGCCGCACCTGGATCGAGTTGGCGTTCGATGCCATCCATGCCGGCCATCAACATTGCGGCGAAAGCGAAGTATCCGTTGCAGCTTGGGTCGGGCGTACGAAACTCGATGCGTCGGGCGTTTGTGCTGCCGCCAGCCAGAGGGATTCGAACCGCGGCAGACCGATTTCGGCTTGAATATGCGAAGTTCACCGGAGCTTCGTAGCCGGGAACGAGTCGCTTGAAGCTGTTCGTCGTCGGGTTGGTAAACGCGGTCAAAGCAGGCGCGTGTTCCAAGATTCCGGCGATGAAATGCAGGGCCATCTGGCTCATGCCCGCGTACTTATCGCCCGCAAAAAGGTTGGCGCCGTCTTTCCAGATGCTCATGTGCACGTGCATCCCGCTGCCGTTGTCTCCCATGATGGGCTTAGGCATGAAGGTCACGGTTTTGCCGGCTTTGTTCGCCGTATTTCGCACGATGTACTTGAACCACTGAAGCTTGTCGGCCATCGCGAGAAGTGAGTCGAAGCGAATGCCGATCTCACACTGTCCGCCCGAGGCCACTTCGTGGTGATGGACGTCCACTTCGATGCCACAGTCTTCAAGATTCAACGACATCTGAGTGCGCAAGTCATGAAGATGGTCCATCGGAGGAACAGGGAAATAACCAGCTTTATGCTGTGATTTATAACCAAGGTTCGGCCGCTCATCGCGACCGGTATTCCAGGCGCCTTCGATCGAATCCACCGCGAAAAACGACTGGTTGGGTTTGGTGTCGTAGCGGACGTCGTCAAAAATGAAGAACTCAGCTTCCGGTCCAAAATAGGCTGTATCGCCCAGGCCAGTCGACTTCAGGTACGCCTCGGCTTTTCGGGCAACATGACGTGGGTCACGCGAATAAGGTTGCCCCGTAATTGGGTCCGAGATGTCACAAATGAACGACACCGTTGAGACCTCGGGAAACGGGTCGATTCGCACGGTGGTCGGGTCGGGGGTCAACGCCATGTCTGACGCGTGAATCGCCTGCCAACCTCGGATGGAACTTCCGTCAAAACCAAGGCCTTCTTCGAAGAGGCTTTCAGTCAATCGATGGGCTGGAATCGTCGTGTGTTGCCAGGTCCCGGGAAAGTCCTGAAATTTCAGGTCGATCATTCGAGCGTTGTTTTCTTTGGCGAATTTGATGGCGTCTTTGACAGCCTGAGCGCGGTTCTTCGACATAGTGGTTCCTCGAGTTTATTGGACAGTTAGGAGAGGGCGTCTGGCCCACGTTCTCCGGTTCGTATTCGTATGGCTTCGTCGACTGGGTAGACAAAAATCTTCCCGTCACCAACGTGACCTGTTTGGGCACCCTCCATGAGCGCGTCGATTGCTGCATGTACGAGGTCATCCGTGACCACGATCTCGACTTTCAATTTCGGAACGAAATCGATGACGTACTCTGCTCCGGGATAGATCGGGGCTTTGCCGCCGCCACGTCCGAATCCTTTGACTTCGGTCACAGTCATACCGCGAATTCCGATTTCATCAAGGGCGTCCTTGATGTCGTCGAGTTTGAACGGTTTTACGATGGCTTCGATCTTTTTCATGTGCTTTCTCGATGCCCCAGAAGGGTAGCGTAGAGGGTTGTAACGCGATGTGTCATAGAATGCAATATACATCTCTAGTTGGCTGTATTCATTGGGATGACGCGCCTTGGCCTTTGGTGACGCAGGTGCCCGAAAGTAGGTCCGGTAGACCTCGTCGATGGCGAGAGATAACCATCCACACGAAACCAAGACCGGCTGTAGCGAAGTTCAGAAGAACCCCGATTGAACGAACGAACAACTGCGGCCAACTCGGGGGGCGTCCGCGGGAATCAACGACCCGTAACTTCAGAAGCCAAGCGCTTGGCCCGGCATCAAAACGTTCAAAAATCAGATTCAGAACGGCCGCGATCACGCAAAACGAGACCAACGGCACAGCAAGGTCTTCGGGAGAATCGAGCCATAAACGGATAAGCCAATCCGTCCAAAACCAGCCGGCGTCTGCGGCAAAGGCCTTGGAGGGCAGGGCTCCAACGCCGATCAGCAACGCAACAATTCCCCCAACAATCATACCTTCAAGAAGTGCTCCGCAGGCTCTCGCCCAAAATGGCGCAACAGGATTCATCGAGGGCCGCTGAGGAGGCGCGCCAAACCGACCGCAAAAATGCCCGCGGTTTCGGAACGCAGAATATTTGGTCCCAATGAAATGCGCGTGGCATGGGCAAGCATCTCAACTTCACGTGGCGAGAATCCAGCCTCGGGGCCAATCCAAATGCCGAGGCTTTCTCCCGACGGGGCGATCACGGCTTTCCCGCTCGCATCGGCCAACCAGTGCGAATCTTCTTTGGCTTGTCGAATGGCATCGGCCAGCGAAGTCTGAGCCTGAACGACCGGCGTATAGACCCGTTCAGATTGCCGCGCGGCAGACCGCACTATCTTCTGCCAGCGGTCGACTTTGGGGCCCGCTTTTGCGCTTGGCACCTGAACCACACTCCATTGCGTCAGCAGCGGAACAATCCGGTCCACACCAAGTTCGGTGGCTTTTTCGAGCACAGCGTCCCACCGGTCGCCTTTTGGAATGGCCTGATAGAGCGTGATTTGTGGAGTCGACGGTGGGTGTAACGCGACCGAGGCCACCTCGACCCCGTCAGGCGCCAGAACACCGCGCCCAGTCGTACCGTGACCGTCGAAGACTTCAATCTCGGTACCCAGGGCAAGCCGCAAGACTTGAAACGCATAATGTTTCGTCTCGGACTCTAGCGGCACAAGCCCCGTATTGATGGTCCCCGGTTCGACCGGCAGACGTCGGCTCACACGATCCGAAGTACCATGCATGCCCAGTCTCCCCGTGTCGTCGTATGGATATGTTGGAGAGGCGAACGGTTGAAATTCGGCAAGAATTCCTCGACCTGAGCTGTGGTCACCCCGCTCAGAACCAGAATACCACTCGGGTTAATCCGTTTGATGAGGTCTTCGCGAAGCTCGATGAGCGTCGGAGCCAGAATATTCGCGATCACGATGTCGAAGGTTCCCCACTCATTCAGCGGTCGCGTATCGAGTTCGATGTCCGGAGTCGAGTTCACCTCAAGGTTCACGCGCGCCACATCGATCGCCACGGGGTCATTATCCATGCCCGCGACCAAAGACGCCCCGAGTTTGGCTGCGGCGATCGCCAAGATCGCGCTGCCACATCCGATGTCGAAAACCGATGCGTTTGGTCTCTCGGCCAATAATCGATCCACCTCAACCGCGCATAACTGGGTGGTTTCATGCGTCCCCGTCCCAAAAGCCATGCCCGGTTCGATGATGACTTCGACGCCGTTTTCAGGAATCACCAGATCTTCCCAAGGGGGGCCAACTACAATTCGAGGCGACATCAGGAGCGGTTTGAACCAGTCTTTCCAAGCCGTTTCCCACGAACGATCGTCAAAACGTTCCAGAGAGACGATGTCTCCATAACCGGCGACATCTTCACGCAACGAGCGCGTGGCAGGACCTTCGTCGTCGCCTTCGAAAAACGCCACCAATCGGGCTTTTCCTTCCGGAACCGGGGCCATAGCGCCGTTTTCCATGAACGTTGTCTCATCTTGAACCTCGACGCCTCCAGCGCCAAAATCCCAGAGGTAACCAGTAGTATCTTCGGCATTTCCACCGTCAACGAGCATCTCGAGGCGGTACCACACGGGCTCACTCATGACTTCTCCACAAAACTTAGCGACGATGCTGTAATTGAGATAAGGCGGCCTTTCCAGCCCTCAGGGCCAGGATCAAGCGAAAATACAAATTCGCGCTCTTCATCCGTGGCAAAGAGCGAGTCCTTCAGGGCGCGATGTTTGATCGTTCCCAGCGGCTCACCTTCGGCTTCATTCAAATACGTGATTTCAATCTCAAGGTCCGAGAGCACGGCGCCAGTGTTGTTGGTCATCCACACCAGCGCTTCACGTTGAAGATTTCCGTCCCGGGTCAGGCGACGAACTTTAAAACGCGGTGGCTCAAAAGCCTGAAGGTAGGCTTGAGATTGTGCGATCTTCCACAGCGCGTGCAATTCTTCCCACTGCCGGCGAATCGCTTCGTCGGTGCTGCGAATGCTCGGTTTGATTTCGACGAGGGCCACGCGCAGCTCTTCCCCATTGAGCGCTCTGAGTTTGTCGACGTCTTTTTGCAGCTCTTGAACACGTTCTTTTTCTTGGAGCTGAACATCAAACCGCTCGAGCGCTTCAAGAATCGGCTGTGGCCGGCTGTACGTCGGTGCGCGACTCAAGAGCTCATCAACCTGACTGCGTGCCTCATCGAGGTCGCTTTCCGACTGAAGGCGCTCAATTTGCTCCATGATGGCTTTTCGCTCCGGCAGTCCAAGTTTAACCCGAAAGCGATCCGGCTCCCGAATCACCAGATATTGGTGTTCGATCAAGGCATCACGCGACGCGTTCTCGACGCGGACACGAACGTCGAAGCCGCTTCCGGCAGGGGTCATCGACACGATGGTCACAACGCCACCTGCATATCCCTCCGTGGGCGGAAACGCCTTTTCGTACTCAGCGACCGGGACCGACTCCTGGTCGCTGGTCGCTAAAAACGTGTAGGCCCGCACAGGCGCGCGCAACGTCTCCTGGGATTCCACGAAATTCATGGTGACCTCGCGTGCGCGCTCCTCATCGGTGCGACACGCAGCCAACGAAAGGGTCAATATGAGGAGAATTCGTAAAAACGTCATGGGCAGGCTCCGAGGGGCCACAATCTACCCTCACCAGTCAGGCGGTCAACCACCGCGATGCGAGTGTTGACCCAGATTTCATAAGTTAGTATTCACTAACTTAATGGAGGTCATATGTCAGATGTCGAATACAGCATCGCTCAGGGTGTCGCTACACTCACGATCAACCGCCCCGAACGACGGAATGCCCTAAACCAGTCGGTCATCAATGGTTTGCGGGAGGGGCTCAAAACTGCAAATGACGACGCACAGGTTCGTGTCATCGTCCTGACAGGAGCCGGGAAATCGTTTTGCGCCGGGGGAGACGTGGGGTCCATGGGGGCGAACGATGGCATGTTGGCCATGCATTGGGAACGGGCCGGATTTGCCGATCTTCTTTTGGAAATGCACCGGTCAGCCAAGCCGATCATCGCACAGGTTAACGGGTTGGCGCTTGGCGGCGGGTTTGGCTTGGCACTTAATTGTGACCTCGCGGTGGCGTCTGATTCGGCGTTTTTTGGAACGCCTGAAATCAAGATAGGGGTTTTCCCGATGATGATTATGGCCGTGATGGTCAGGAATATGTCTCGCAAAAACGCGCTCGAACTGATGTTCACCGGCGATCGAATTGATGCGGCCAGGGCGCTGGAGATGGGAATCGTCAATCGCGTAGTTTCTGCGGAGGAACTCGAAAACGCGGCCAGAGAACTCGCCGAAAAAGTGGGGGCCTACTCGCCCGCGATTCTTCGAATGGGCCGACAGGCATTCTATTCCACCCAGGACATGTCATTTGAACAAGCGTTGCGCTCGCTTCACAGCGAATTGTCGATGACCGTCATGAGTGAAGACACCGCCGAAGGTGTGATGGCATTCATCGAAAAGCGTGAACCCAAATGGACCGGGCGCTAGCCGAAGAGTACGTCGCGCATCGTGTAGGTTCCGGCTTGTTTCGCGGCGATCCAGTATGCAGCCCGAAGCGCGCCTTGAGCAAAAACGCCCCGGTCGTGGGCACGGTGGGTCAGCTCGATTCGTTCGCCCTCTGAGACCAGGAACACGGTGTGTTCTCCAACGATCCCTCCGCCTCTCATCACCTGAAAGCCGATTTCGCTGTCCGTGCGGGCGCCTGTAACGCCATGACGGTCAAAAACCGCAACGTCATCCAGACGAACCTCACGCCCACGCGCCGCGGCTTTGCCCAGAAGCAGGGCTGTACCGCTAGGAGCATCCACTTTGCGACGATGGTGAGCCTCAAAGATCTCGACATCAAATCCGGCAGCAGCCCGCGCGGCGAGCTCAACCAGATGTTCTAAGATGTTGATGCCGACCGAAAAGTTTGCCGTATGCAGGACAGGTATCTTCTGGGCGCAAACCGCCAAAGCGGCGAGTGATTCAGCGTCCAGTCCCGTGGTGCCTGAAACGAAAGGGATTCCAAGCCTGGCCGCTGCCTGAGCGTACTCGATGCATGTCGCCGGGTTGGAGATGTCGATCACAACATCGACGTCTTTGAGTTCGGACGGCTGATGCCGAACTTGAGGTAAGCTCAGCGTCGACCTTTGGGAGACAAAGGCCAAGGTGACCTGCAGGTCGGCCAATGAATCGGCTTGGTCCCGAATCGCGGTTCCCATCCGACCGCCCGCCCCAACAAGCGCCACGCGGATCATTGCATCAACCCAGCTTCACGCAATGCGGCCGACACTCGCCCGACCAGAGCCTCATCCCCGGAGTACAGCGGTAGCCTCGCCTCATCGGAGCACCAGCCAAGCAATTTTGCGGCAGTTTTGGTGGGCACGGGGTTCGCGTCCGAAAACAAGACTTTTGCCAGAGAGTGGACTCGGTTGTGCAAAAGTCGTGCGTTGACCAAATCGCCCTTACGGGCAGCGTCCACGAGGTCGTGGACCATTCTAGGTGCGATATTTGAGACGACCGAGATGCAACCAGCTCCGCCCATCAACACAAATTGCAGAGTGGTGAAGTCATCACCAGAGAGCAGCGAAAAATCGCGAGGCACTTTTTGGAAAATCTCGGTGTCCAAATTCATATCGGCCGAGGCTTCTTTGATACCTACGATGTTGGGGTGGCGGGCCAAGGTGGCGACCGTTTCCGCGGTGGTGCCGATGACGGTTCGACCGGGAACGTTATAGACGATGACTGGCAGTCCCCCGTTTTCGGCGACAAATTCAAAATGCGCGATGATGCCTCGCTGGCCCGGCTTATTATAATATGGCGTGACCACGAGCGCCGCGTCGACGCCCTTGATTTTAGAGACTTGCTGCGTGAAAAGCGTCGTTTCTTGCGTGTTGTTCGTGCCGGTTCCAGCAACGATGGGAACCCGTCCTGCGCTGACATCAACAACCTTTTGGATCACCGCAAGTCGTTCCGTCTCCGTCATTGTGGCAGGTTCTCCAGTTGTGCCACAGGGGACCAATCCGTCGATTCCGCCCTCAATTTGCCGCTCGACGAGCGCCTCGAGCGCTGCAAAGTCGACTTTGTTGTTCTTGAACGGGGTGATTAGCGCCGTATACGCACCTTGGAAGCTCATCAGGACCTCGGGGAAATAGCGAGAGTAGGTGAACCGAGCACTCGCCCTGTGTCAAGATGCATGCTCGGTCTCGAGGATCCAATCTTCGAAAGGGAGGGTCTCCGGCTTTCCGGTTCGCAGCTCCAAAATGAAGGGCGACTCGCGTAACAAGACCGTTCCTCGGTCTCGCGTGAACTGCCGGTAGACATGGCATAGATGGAGGTCGTCGCGGGCTCGGGTGGTCGCGACATAAAAAAGCCGTCGCTCTTCTTCGAGTCCGTCAACTTCGCTCATGGATGAGGCACTCGGAAAATGCCCATCCGAAAGCCACAACACAAAAACCGTCGCCCACTCAAGGCCTTTAGCCTGATGAATCGATGACAACGTCACGTATTCGTCGGGTTTTTGGCCGCCGACCAGAATATCCTGCCCGGCGATCGACGACATCAGGCTGATTTCACCCAAGAAGCGATCGAGGTCGTCAAATTGAGATGCGTAATTCGCAAGTTGTTCAAGATCTCCGATCCGATTCTGGAGCTGGTCTTCGAACGTCCGCTCCATGTAGCCACGATAGGCCCCGGTATGAATGGCTTCGACCAATTCACCAGGTGAGCTCGATAATCGCCGTTTCTTGAGGGTCGAAAGCAGCCCGCGTGCGTTCGCCCAACCCGCTCGTGCTCTGGAGGGTAGGAGTTCCGCGGCATCGTTCTCACAAATTCCAGACAGTGGGTCGGCTGCCGTCGACGAAAGCTGCCAGAGCTGCTTGGCGCGCGCGGATCCGATGCCAGGGAAATGTTGGGATAAGCGCAGGAAGCTCAGCTCGTCTTTTGGGTTGAACACGAATTTGAGGTACGCCAGCACGTCCTTGATATGGGCTTGCTCAAAAAAGCGAACGCCTGAACGCACCACAAAGGGGATTCCGCGCTTGCCCATCTCGATCTGCAGCTCCATCGAGTGATGATGCGCTCGATAGAGGACCGCCATCTCGTTCAGACCGATGCCTTCGTCAGCTAATTCTAAAATGCGCTGGCAAATGAATTCTCCCTGCTGATGAACGTCCGAAACCTGCACCACGGCTGGCTTGGAGCCGCTTGGCCTGGCCGCCGTGAGGGTCTTTTCGAATTGATGGCGATTATGCGCGATCGACTTGTTGGCGAGGTTCAGGATTTCTGGAGTGGACCGATAATTGGTCTCGAGTCGGTACATTCGGCACCCCGCGTAGCGTTGCGGGAACTCAAGAATATTTCGGTACTCGGCGCCACGAAACCGGTAGATGCTCTGGCAGTCGTCGCCCACCACCATAAGGTTTCCGTGATTGGAAGCCATAAGGTCGATGATTTCACCCTGGATATGATTGGTGTCCTGATACTCGTCGACCAGCACATGCTGAAAACGCTGGGTGAGGTTTTCGCGGATGTCTGGAAACTCAACGAGCAGCCGCTTCCAGTTCAGAAGCAGGTCGTCGTAATCCATGAGTCCCATTTCTAGTTTTCGGCTCTGGAAAAGATGGAACGCGTCTCGAATCGGTTCATGAAGCTCCGAAAACTGGGGGAAGGCGTCGTCGAGCACAGCCGCAACGGTCTGCTGCGTATTGATGCATTTGGATAAAATGGCCGAAAGCACCTTGCCGCGAGGGAAACGTCGCTCAAGGTATTCGTCGGTAATCTCCGCGACGCACGCCTTCAAAAGGGTGCCGGCATCCTCGGAATCCAGAATCGTAAACGCCTTGGGATACCCAAGTCTTTCTGCGTGTTGCCGCAGGATTCGATTCCCCACGCTGTGGAACGTGCCACTCCAGATTCGACGTGTGTCCGCATGAATCAAGGCCCCGACTCGGTCGGTCATGTTTCTGGCGGCTTTGTTGGTGAACGTCAGCAGCAGCACTTGATCGGCCGAAACGCCTTGGTCGAGCAGCCAAACCACGCGGTAGGTCAGCGTATGCGTTTTTCCAGATCCCGCGCCTGCAATAACCAGAGCCGGGCCGGGCGGTGCCGTGACCACCGCGCGCTGCTGGGGATTCAGCACCTTGAGGTAGTCAGGCTCGGGGTTTGGAGCCGGCTTTTCTGATTTGAGTGTGTATTTCCTCACGGTCTTTCCGGCTCATTCATTGGGGCTGCGATGATTCAAAGGAAATTTCGCAACAAAATTTCCTTCTGGCCGATAACCCTACGTGAATCATGAACTGGCAAGCAACCCGGGGTCATGGGGGCTCGGGTATTGGGTGCCAAAATTGGAGAGTCAAAATGACGACAAAAATTGGGGCTGGAACCGGTGATATCGCCGCGAACGACCGACTGGATTACGACATGGGACCTCAAAAAGGGGCAGCCCCGTACGTGAACGTTAGAGTGGATGGGAGTGTCGACACGAATAACAAGTGGACGATTCCTCAAAAAAACATCAATAAACTGCTTCCAATTTATGAAGACGTGGTCGCGCTACGAGATGAATTAGAGGATGCGCTCGGTCGGGCAAAGGCTGCTGGGCAGGACAACCTTGCGGGAAGCATCCAATCGCAACTCGACAAGTTGGAAAAAGGATTGGCGAAGCTCAAAGCTGCAGCTGAGAGTCCACCTCCTCTGAGCGTGCTGTATACAGAGCAAGCGGCAACGGAATTGAAGGCGAGCGTCTCCGAGATCTCAAAGTCAGGTGTTGCGGAAATGGCGCCTCCTGCGACAGTGATGACAACACTTCTTGAACCCACACCTAAGAACGTTTACCTCGCCACCACAGGCACTGATGCGAAGCCGGCAAAAATGGACGACGACCAAAAGGCTGCCTTCGCAGAACACGTTTCAACCATGCAGCCCATAGACCTTGCAAAAGAATTTGCAGCAGACCCCAAGGGAATGTGGGACAAGCTTGCCCAATTGCCTCAAGACCAGCGGCAATTTGCGCTGATGCAATTGCAAGCCGGTACTCAAGAGAATAACCAGCTCTTCTCGACTCTGACCAATTTCATGAAGGCCATGCACGACACTGAGAAAGCGATTGTGTCCAATCTGCGGGTTTGATGTGCGCTTCGGTTCTACAGGCAGGGGAGGGCCGAGGTTGACTCTGGTGAGCCATTTCACTACATCTTGACGCTCTTTATGGGTCTCGTTCTGCGCGGAAAAGCTCGATGACAATGAACCGAACTCTAGCTCTCTTCATCCTGTTATTCGCGTCAGCCTTCGTTGGCTGCTCAGATGACAGCCCTGTTTCATCCATCAAGTCGGGGCGAATTCAGGTTTCGCCCGATCCGATTGCGTACGCACAGGTCGACATTGGCGTCAGCGATGTCTTGGACATTTCTGTGTTCAACCTGGTCGATGAAGAGCTGAGCGTCTACGACGTGCGTCTGGAAACACGCGGTGAGGATGGCTCCATCGATGGGCTTGAGCTCGTCGACGTTCCGGCATTTCCATTCAAGGTGGCCGGAAACGGCGTGACCCGTTTTCAACTTCACTACACACCCAAGGTGGGAAGCAAACCCGCGCGGGGAAGCCTCGTGTTCGAAAGCAGCGATGACCGCTATTCGAACTCGGATCCCTACAAGATTTCGATCGATACACTCGCGAATCGACCCCGCGTTCAAGTTTCTCCGCCCATCGTGCGATTTGCGCGTCAGGCACCAGGCGCGCGCGATAAACAAACGGTCCTGATTCATAATATCGGATCAGCCCCGCTCAAGGTTTGGCAGGCACCGGCATACGGCGGAGGCGCAGATTTCCGAATTTCGGTGCCCGAACGCACCTACCCGATGGAACTCGCCATTTACGACGCAAATGCGGCAGCGACCGAACCCGACAAATATGAACTTGCCGTTGAGGTCGAGTACGCACCGATCGGGGATGGTGGTGATTCGGGTGAGCTCGTGATTATTACAAATGACCCCACGGGCGACCAAGAAACCGGTAACGAGACCTTCGCGACGGTCGTGGATATCGCCGCCAATGCTGATTCACCCTGCATTCTGGTCGATGGGACATCGCGGAATTTTGGGCAGGTGCCCATCGGGTCGGCCGCCGCAGATATCGTGAAGATCACCAATTGCGGGACACAGCCATTGATCGTGTCGGGCATGCGAATCACTGATAATTCGGCCGACGACGAGTTTGAACTCGATCTGGGGGGGCTGGATGTGAATCGCGACGGTGAACTTGATTCCACACTCACGATTCAGCCTGGCAACGATCAGACGGTGCTCTTGAAGTACATACCGGTTCAGGCAGGCACCGATCAGGGCACGATGGTTATTTTGAGTAATGACCCCTTGCAGGCTGAGCTTGAATTGGACCTTAGCGGACGCGGATCTGACGGAGTGTGCCCAGTCGCCATTGGTGGAGCTTTCATTCGAGGAGTGAGCTCGACGCCACGACCAAGCATTACAGCGACGCCCCTTCAGTACATCGTTTTAGATGGTTCGCAGAGTTCTGATGAAGACGGTCGTGTCGTCGATTATTTCTGGGAGTTGGTGCAAATGCCGCCAGGCGTCGCCCCAGTTCTGACCGCGACACAAAACGACCCCGGTGATTTGGACAAGTCGAAGCGAGAGTTCCGACTCCTGACTGCTGGCACTTACGTCGCTGAACTTCGAGTCAGGGATAATGATGGCTTCATGTCTTGCGGTGAGGCGTCTCGCGTCACGGTGGTGGCTGTGCCAAACGAGAAGATTCTCGTGGAGCTCACCTGGACCAATCCCGAAGACCCTAACGAGACCGACGCGACCGGCTCGGACGTCGACCTCCATTTTGTCAAGATGGGGCCTGGTAAGTGGTTTGAGACGCCTTATGACATCTATTTTCGCAATCCAAACACATCAAGCGATGGCCTTGGAATCTGGGCGCCAGAGAGTCCGTCATTGGATATCGATGACCGCGATGGCTTGGGACCCGAAAATGTCCAGATGGACGATCCCGCCAATTGTGAGTGGTATGGCGTTGGGGTCCACTACTACAAACAGCTTTTTGGCACCGCCTACGTCACGATTCGGATCTACATGAACACGGGCCTTGTGTTCGAAAAGATCAATAAACCCATGATTCGGGGCGGTCAGTTCTGGGATGTCGCCAGAATTCATTGGGATTCTGGCCGGGTGTATGAGGTGGACAATCTCCTTGAGGCTGCGCCCTCAGGGACCAATCCACCCGTGACAGCTGGGATGGCAACCAGCGGTCTTTGCACGAATCAGGGCCTGTACACGATTCAGTAAGGCGTTTTTTATTCGCCAGCTCTGGTTCCACGAGTATCATGGGGAGAATTTTTGAGCCCAAGCATGTTTGCGATGGCTTGCTAGGGAGAGGGCATGTCCGAAATAGCCATACGTTGTCCTGAATGTGGACAACCAAGCGACGACACCGAATGGTGTGAGCACTGCGGTGCGCGCATCGCCACGGGTGGAAATGATGAGGGAAATGTGTGGCTTTCGATTGGATCTAAATTAGCGCTCTCGCAAAACGGAGAATCTCAGGAACTTGTTGTGGACGCCGTCGTCGAGAATTTCTCGACGCGCAAGGTTTTCACCGCTCGTGCATCCAAGGGCAACGGGTTGTTTTTTGTCGAAGAGACCGAGGACGACGGCCGGGACCCTGGCGAGATTCATCCGGACGTGAGTCATTTCTTTCGAAGGCCGCTTCAGCGGAGCCGGAAGGGCGAACATCTCGTAGAAATCTACAATGACGTAGGGGGCATGACGATCGAAGACGTCCTGCAGGTCCATAATGGATTGATGCCCTACGCTCAGATTCGCGACATCTTTGAGGTCGTCTCAGAAGCGGTTTTAAAATGCCATCAGGGCGGGCAAATGATCCTTGCTGTCGCGCCGTGGACGGTCAGGATTGACGGTCTTCAGATGGGTGAGTTCTCGAGCGTCGGCGACACCGAAACAGTCGCTTTTGATGACGTTGTCGCGTTGAGCCAAGACATGGTTCAGCTGGAGGAGATGGAGAACGTTCCGGATCCCCCCTCTGAGAGTGTGATTGAAGCGCTGAGCGATTCCATTTCATCGGCTGCCGAAGATAATCTTTCTGCGTGGGACATCCTAGAGGACGAACCTCAGGTCATCGACGCGTTAAGCGAAACAGGCATGTTGTCGGCAAAGCTCTTTGAGGCTCAGGAGCCGATCGAGCTCAAGGCGACCTTCGAAGGTTTGGACCGAACCTATCCGTTGGGCAAGAACCCAGACGAAGTTCCGGTCATCATGGGCTTTTCGGCGCCAGAACTCCTGGGTCGTGTGCGTGCCGACGTCACCGAAGCGACGGACGTCTTTGGTTTGGGCATGCTTCTCTACTTCATGGTGGGCGGCAAGGTTCCTCCAGCGTCGGTTTACACTCGCTACGCTCCCGCACTTCCAGCACGAAATTTTAGGCCTGGCTTTCCGCCTGGACTGCAATCCGTGCTCTCTCGTGCGACGCGCCCAAATCCAGACGATCGCTATCCGAACGTCGAAGCGCTCAAAGATGCGTTTCTTCAGGCTTGCGCAGTCATGGAACGTCGAGCCGGGCATGTTGGTTCTGAGAATCCGCCACGCTTCCGTTTGGCGGTAGACACCCATATCGGTATCGCGAAGGGACGTCGTAATCCGATCAATCAAGATGCCGTTTTTGGACGTATGTCAGACGACGGCCGCTTTGGTCTTGTGGTCATTGCCGACGGCGTTTCGACTGCATCCTACGGCACGGGTGACCTCGCCAGCGCCTGCGTTGCACGCCGTGCGATCGAGACGTGGGATGAGATTCTTCCTGCTTATCTGATGGACGAGCGCGTTGATGAAATTGAAGTCATCGGGGACCTTCTCGAACGGGCAAACCAAGATATCGTTGAATACGTAAATGGCCATCACACGCCGTTTTCTGGAAACCCTCACGAAGTCATGGGCACCACTTGTTTGGTGGCCATCATCCATCGCGGAATCGTGACCCTGGCCTCGTTGGGGGACAGCAGGGCTTACCTGCACACTGCGACTGGATTGGAACAGGTGACGGCCGACCATAACTTATGGTCACTGAGCATCATTGAAGGCGTGCCTGCCGATAATGCTTTGGCCATGCCACATGGCGATGCGCTTGCTCGTTGTTTGGGGACCTTCTCCATATCCGACGGCATGCTGAGGGCAGTTCGACCTGAGGCGGATTTCTTCCGGTTCTCGACGACTCGCGGTGATGCTTTGTTGATGACCACAGACGGGTTGGTTGATTTCGCGGGCGCGAATTCGTTTGCGGCCGAAGACAACATCCATGCGGTGTTAACTTCCGAGCCCGATCCAGCGCTTGCGTGTTTGGAGTTGGTCTTGCTCGCCAATCGCGGCGGCGGCGGCGATAATATCGGCGTTGGGATCATTCAGTTCTTCTAGATCCAAGCGCAAAGCGCGCGTTCTAGCCAATCATGGATAGATGGGCACGATGCCCAACCCGCCCTGGTCGGGGCGTAGCGCAGGCCGTAAGCCAGTGTAGTGGTTGTAAATCGCCATTTATGCCCGGAAGCGCGGTGCGCGCCAAAGGCTTGGCCCGGCGTTCAGCCTGCGTGCCATTCGCAGTTCGGAATGGAGGTGGAAGCCAGTCAGAGGGCGGCATGCTGATGCCTGACGCCTGAACGTCGGTATATTCGGGCACCGTGGCGGAGACGGACGAGAACGCCTGACACCTGCTACCTGACAGTGCAGATGCAGAACCACCTTAAAGAAGGCGTTCGTCGCGCTGAGCTTCGGCCCATTTCAGGGTTTCACGGGGCACCCAATGTTCGGGCGGGGTGGGGCGTTCCAATTTGTCGGTGAACGACGGGTGGAACTGTTCGATCCATTGAACGGTGTCGCGCAGAGTTGCTGCAGGATCTCGAGGCTGCCAACCAAGCTCGTTGATGGCGCGACTTGAGTCGATGTACCAGTAGCGGCTCCCCATTTCGACCGAGACGGGGTCTATCGATGCTTTTTGCCCCAACATGCGCATTGCGACATCGAGGACCTTGGCGCCTGCAATCGCGGCGTCTCGCGGCACAGCGATCCGCGGCGCTCGCACACCTGTGATGTCTTCGAGTCTCTCGAAGAACGCCACCAGAGTCATGTTTGAAGCTCCAAGCAAGTAGGATGAACCTGGCTCAGCCTTATCCATGGCGAGAATGAACGCGGCAGCGGCGTCTCGCGCATCCACAAACGACATGCCGCCGGACAACACAGTCGGGATCTTCTTTCGCATGAAGAGTACGACGTCACCGGTGGACGACTCACGCATATCACCAGGGCCAAGCAGAAGCGTCGGCCGCATCAAGACGATCGGCAGATTGTAGTCGCGGTGGTATCGCTCGCAAATCCGCTCTTGGTAGATTTTCGAAAGGTAATAAGGCCAATGCATCACGAGCTTTTCGGCAGACGGTGAATCGTCCGTCGCAAGGAAATTTGGGTCGTCGCTGACTCCAACGGTGCCGCTGGTTGAGGCGACGACGATTTTTTTCACGTCCTGTTGGCGCAAGGCATCCAGAAGCCGGCGAGTGCCGTCGACGTGCAGCTCGTACATGCGATGTGCGTGTTTCGGATCGCGTTCAACAAGGCCCGCGCAGTGATAAACATGGGTGACGCCATCGACTGCTCGCCGAACGTCGTCCGACGAAGACAGTGTTCCTTCGACAAATGAGACGCCTAGATCGGCCAAGTCGAGGTCGACCTGTCGGGCTAATACCCGAACGTCTTCGCCGCGTTCCACGAGTTGGCGCACAAGGTGGCGCCCGAGGAAACCAGTTCCTCCGGTGATCAGTGTCGTCATGGGTACTCCTTTATCCCTGAAGCCGGAACACAGACTGGAAGCGCACGAGCAGGTCGGGCGAATTCGTCTTGATCGTTCCGTTCATAAACTCGTCGAACGACGGAATATAGCGTTCCTGAACAATCCGCCTGAAGATTTCAGGGGTTGTCTTGATGACGCAATCGGCTTGCTCGGGCTTGCCTTGATTGATCTGGCAGCCGTTCGAAGTGATCTCGATCGTCCACTTTTGGTCGTCAGCATTCCCAAGTGACCAGTAGTACGTAACTTTTTGGTCGATTTGGTCTTTTTCGAACTTCGTGTTCAGTTCTTCAAAAATCGGCGTCAACGAGGTCGCGCCCTTCACCTTCGGCTCACCCGCGTCGCGCAACTCTGAGACCGCCGCGTAAGCGGTTTCGGCCACAAAATCCCACAGGTCGTTGTTCGTGCGGTCCCCAGCGTTGGCGAGCAACTCCATCACGTCGATCGGTTTGCCAATCCGCACCTTAAGGTTGCGAGAGGTCAGCGAGGGCAGGGGAGTCCCTTTCGGAAGCGCCCGATGCGTGCCTTCAATCCAAACCGGAAGGATATTGACCCGTTGTGACACAGCCAGGTACCCCAGGCCTCGCCGGAACGTACGAAGCTTGCCGTCCTTGGCGCGGGTTCCTTCGGGGAACATCAAGAGTGTATCGCCGCCTTGCAGGGCTTCAATCGCCCCCGCGAGTGCCACGTCGGGCGTGCCCGCACGTTCGACAGGAATCAGATTCGTGAAATTCTTGAAGTAGGTCTTTCGAGCCCGATTCGAGAAGAAATAGTCCGCAGCGGCAAGCGCGCGGATATCTCGGCCAAAATCCCCCAGTGCGAATTTCACCAGCCCCATATCCAGATGGCTGGCGTGATTTGCGATCACGATGCAATTCGGGTCGTGCCAAGGAATATTGGCTTTCCCATACACATCCACGTTGAAGTACCCATCGTAGGTCTGCATCTGGGCGTTATGGAGCGCGCGTTTTCCGAGTGACGCCACAAAATCGGGAATCGGAATCGTTTGCACGCGCTCCGACGTGGTTTGTGTCGTTTTGACGAGGGCAGTGGCCTGACTCTGTCCGGCGTTCTCCAGCGCTTCTCTTAGAAGCCCAAGGTTGCCGATTTCGGCCAGCGCTTCGGCCGAAACGTGAAGGTTTTTCGCCTCCAAGATGCTCGAAAGCTCAACATACATCAGGCTGTCAAAGCCAAGGTCATCCACAAAGTTCGTGTTGTGGTTGACCTTCTTCACATCAAAACCAGAAAGCGTCGCCACCGCGCGCTCGAGCCAGTTCCATGCGTTGTCAGACTTGCCTGCATCCACGTCAGATTCTTCGGCGGCCATCAGGCGGTCAAGGATCTGGCTGATTTCGCGGCGTTTGACCTTCTTGGTTGTCGTTCGAGGGAACTCTTCTTCGAAGAATCGTAGGACCTGGATACGATTATGGCCCGCCACTCGGAGGCCTTCGACGCGCATCCACTCGCGAATTGATTTTCGTTGGTCGGCCAACTCCTGCGGGGTGGCGGATTCCAATACGTCGGGTCGAACCAGACAAGCAACGCGTTCGGAACCGTGGCCATCGGCGAGTCCAACGACCGCAATTTCAAGCACGCCAGGAGCCTTGCCGTAGATGTCTTCGAGTTCGTCTGGGTAAACATTCTTGCCACCGCTTGTGACAATGACCTCTTTGCTGCGACCCACGATGGTCAAGCGACCCTTCTTGTCGATCTTGCCCAGGTCGCCCGTATGCAACCAGCCGTTCTGGATGGTCTGCTCTGTCTCTTCTTCGCGGCCCAGATAGCCGAGCATCACGTTTGGTCCGCGCGCGATAACTTGGCCAACGCCATTATCGTCGGGCATCAGAATCTCGATCTCGACGTCAGGAATCGGCTTGCCGACACTGCCAGGCTTCAGGCCATCATGAGGCACCGAGACCGTCAAAACCGGGGCGGCTTCCGTGAGGCCGTAGCCTTCGTAGAGGTCGAATCCCAACGCGTGAAAGGCTTCGAGCACGTCTTCGGGAAGACTTGCGCCACCAGAGATCATGTACTTGAGGTGGCTTCCGAACGCTTTGTGGACCGCCCCAAAAAGGACGGGCCCCATGTTCACACCAGCGCGATCGCGCAGGTTTCGATTCAAGGCCACCAGATTCGAGAATACGGTCTGCGCGGCAGGGCCGGACGAGTCCACGCGCTGTTTGATGGTTCGATGAAGCAGCTGCCACAGCGCCGGAACGCCGATGAGCGCTGAAACTTTGGTTGAATTCATCGCGCTGCGAAGTTCATCGCCCGAGAGTTCCTCAAGGTAGGTGATTTGTGCACCTTTCGAGATCGGCACGAGGAAACCAGCTGCAAATTCAAAGGTATGATGCAGAGGCAGGACCGACAAAAAACCGTCCCGTTCGTTGATTCGGAAGGTTCCGTCCAACGAATGGATTAGGGACGTGAAATTTTTGTGCGTGAGCATCACGCCTTTCGGGTCACCGGTGGTGCCTGACGTGTAAATAAGGCTCGCGACTTCGGTCGGTTCGCTGAAGGTCCGCGCCAGTTCCATCGTGTTGTCAGGAGCGGGAAGGGCCAGCGTGAAGAGGTGGTCCAGAAGAATAATTCGGGCTTTGATTTCTCGCTCTGAAATCTCGACTTCAAGCTCGGTGCCGATTCGGTCGTAGACTCGTTGAGACATCACCACGGCTGCCGCGATCGACGAGGCCAACACGTTCGCAATCTGCTTGGCGTTTGACTCAGCGTCGACAGGAACGGCGATGGCGTTGGCCTTCAAAATACCGAAATAAGCCATGCCCCATTGGGGCCGGTTTTCACTGGCCAGGAGCACCGAAGAACCTGCCCCAATTCCGACCGACTCGAAGTATCCCGTGGCCCGCGCAGCGTATTGCTGAAACTGACCGTAGGTGTAGCTTTCGCTGATGCCGTTATGGTGGTGTTGCAACGCGACGCGTGTCGCGTGATTTGCGGTGGTGGAGTCAAAAAGCTCCACCAGATTTTCGTAGGTGTACGTCTGCCGAGGGTCACGCTTCAGCTTGCGTTCAAGTACGGGGAACACCCACTTGTTCAGGCCCTGCATGTGGACGTCGATCCAGTAATAACGCCAGTCGATGTCTTCGACGACGCATCCGTATCGCTCGCGCTCCGACGGGATGAGGCTGTCTCCAAGATGCTTCAGGTTCTGTGCGATGAACGTGTATCGATTATCGTGCGTGAACGGCAAAAAAAGTTCGAAAATCTTCTCGCCCGTCGCGGCCATGCGTCCAAGGGAATCAACCTGCTTTTTCGCACTTTTGATGGCGCCACCAATGGCTCCGAGATCGCGAGTGGGCACACGGCCGAGCAGCCCCGAAAGCGCCTTGGCGGATCGCGCCAGCGCAGGAATCGAACGTTGCTGAAAGGTGTCGTTGTCGACCACGACCGAATCCAGCGATTTGATCACCAACTTCTTCCATTTTGGTGTTCCAACTTCACGATCGATGAGGCCTCGTGCGCCAAGCTGCGTCAGTTCGACCAGACGAGGCAGGCTGCATGGGTTCCGATCGCTGGAGCCACAATGGTAGACTTTTTTGTGTTGGTTGGTGATAAGCGCGGCGGAAATCGCGTGCATCGCTCCGGTCACAAAGTCGACCGGTATCAGGTCGAGGGCCACGTCTTTCTTTGCAGGAATGAAGCGGTGACCTTTGTAGATAAGGTACGAAAGGGGCGCGGAGGTGTTTGCGCCTTCATTCCAGCCTGGGAATGGATAGCTCATCGAGCTTTCGATCACTGAAGGACGGAAGATCGCGTAATCGATATCACCGGCTTTTTCGACGATGAGCCGTTCACCCAGAGACTTTGTGTACGTGTAGATATTGACCCAACCCCAATGGTTGGCTCGCTCTCTGCCCGCAGTTGAAAGCCACTTTTTGACCCATGCCGTCCGCTCAAATTTGACGCGGTTCTCAAAACCTTCGACGTCGTCGGGGAGTCGGTTTTCAGACTTCAACCAATCGCGCGCGGCTTTGTTGAAGATGCTCTGGCGTTCTTGATCGAGGCTCAGTGTGCGGGCGTGTTCAGCCAGCGCCATGCAGTCGTCAATTTCACGCAATGCGTCCAGCTCGACCTGGAGTTCCTCGTAGGCCGGATAAACGGTCGGCCCCGGGATCAGCTCGGGCGTTGCTTTTTGTGAACGGCCAGCGACAAAAGTGGTCGACACATGAAGGAGCTTGGCTCTTGAGCCGCCCAGTCGAATGAAGTCCAGAATGAACAGGCCCGAAAGCGTGTTGATTCGCAGCGCACTCTCAAGGTTCGGATTGAAGTTTGTAAGACCGGCTGAGTTTACGAAGAGATCGAGGTTCGACGAGATCTCAAGCGCTTCCTCGTAAGGGATGCCCAGATGATCTTCGGTGATATCACCCGAAATAACCGTGATTTTGTCGTGAAGGAATTCGAGGAAACCATCCCCATGAGTGTCCCTCAACGTGTCAAAACAGTTGGACGAGACGACCTCGTCGTAGAAACGTTGTTCAGCGGGGCAGTTCTTCTGGCCACGGATGAGCAAGAAAAGCTGATCGATATCCGGATGGAACTGCAGCAATTGCGCGACAAAAACCTTGGCGAGGAACCCTGTCGTGCCTGTGACCAAAATTCGCCGCGCCTTCAGCGTTTTAGCCACCGAAAGCATCGAGGAGGGATCGGCGAAAGCCGACGAGGGTAAAGAAACCGATCCAAGGTCGTCGGTTTGCCGTGAGGCAAAAGCACTCGCTTCGATCGCGATCATGCTCAGGGCTTCTTTTGCACCGAGTCCGTTCCCGTTCGTCTTGCCATTAGCATGGCCATTGGCCTTGCCGTTTTTTCCGTTCTTGTCGGTCATAGAAACCTCTTTCCGCCTGATTTCACGTCACGTCTGCGATGAGGAACGGTGGGTGATGCATCATGGTGATGTCGGGATTGGGTCCGTGGATATCTCGGGCCATTTCCAGCGCGTCTTCCATTGTCGCCGCAGTGTGCCAACCCAGACGCTCAGGTACGTGTGCGTTTTCGGCGCCCACGACGATGACTCGTCCAATATGAGCGCGGCCATTTTCGCCCCAGTACCACATGTAGAATGGGTGGACGCCGTGATAGGCATTTCCACGTCGGTACATCTCGACGTAGTTGGGATTATTGGCGAATTCCGCCTCCCATTTATGTGCGAGCTTCGTCGAATCGCGTGTCTCCGAAAGACAGCGGTTGAAGAACTCGATGTAGGAGGGGTGATGCTCAGGGTCAAACTCGTCGTAACAAGGATGAGTGACGATGAGCGTTCCGCCCTTTTTCACGACCGGTTTGCCCCGGTACATGTTGAAGAAATACCCAAGCGCCATGACGTGCACGAGCAGGGGATTCATGACCGAGTTCACGTTGTACGGGCTTTCAAAAGTAATTCCGTAAACGACCACATCGGCCTGACCTTCAAGCTTTACGGCGTGTTGTTGCCAGCACTTTTCGAGCGTCTTGGCGTGCACGGCTTCGGTTTCGCCGGCGTTGACACCGATCAAGCCGTAATCGGCAGGTACTTTGTGAAACAATGCACGTTTGCCCTTTCGTGGCACGCGTTTGAGAGCTGCTTGGAACGCTTTGAACTTGAGCGAATCCGTGGTCGTCCAGTCGTCTTCTGGCTTGGCCATGAACATCAAGTTGTCGTCGTACATCTTGTTGTTAAGCGTCGTCTCGATATGGAACACGTTGAGGTGTTCCTTCAGGATTTTGCCCATGCGTTTATTCGAGTCATAGAGCGCCGAATTTTCGGGGTCCATGTACGAATCGCACTTCAAGATGGTCGCTGGATTATGGTGATGTCGGATGCTCTTGTAGCCAGACAGACCCGTGCCGATCGACTTAAATCCGCCATTCATGGGGACGTAGTTGATGTTGACGTAAATCAGCAGGTCGCTCTCTGCGGCGCGGCGCATGATTTGAACGTCTTCGCCTTGGTCCGTCTGGCCCAGGATGACCATGCCATCTGGGTCTTCGGCATCAAGGTTGTAGAGGCGGTCAGGGTAGTACTGCTTAAAGATCGACGGTCCGACCATCCGCTTGATTTCATTGGCGGTCATCGGTCGGTGAAGCGCAAGAGCGACCACCATTTCGTAGTCTTCGACGCCGTGGTCCTCGAGGATCTGAATGATGATCTCGAGCATTTGTTGGCGAAGATCGGGCGTACGCATCGGTGGGAGCGGCACCGAAATGTCGTCGATCGCGATCGTGACCTTCATGCCTGGCTTAAGCTGGGCGTAAAGAGGTTTGACGTCGCCTTCTGGATGATTGAGCGCGTATCGAATCGCCGCTTGACGATTTTCGATCGGTTTCATCGGAGGCTTGGCGTACACGACACGCGTTCCAGCAGGCATCTTAACGGTCAGAAAATCTTCGGCGTAATGCATGTAACGCGCGGGAGAATCTTCATCGAGGATGCGAACGCAATTATAGGTTTTGTCTTCCATCGAGGCTTTTATCTTTGGTGACAGGGAAAAGTCAGTCGAGGTTGAGAATTGGCCACTGGTAGGCCTTTGCGGTGGTTCTCAACCGGAAGTCTGGATTGATGGCGCAGGGGTGGCCAACGACCGAAAGTAGAGGCAAATCGCTGCCGCTGTCGGCGTAGGCGAACGAGCGGTCAAGGTCGAGGTTATGCTCTTCGGCATAACGTCGAACCCAAAGGGCCTTGTTTGCGCCTGCCAGCATGGGCTTTCGTAGCTCGCCGGTCGCGATTCCGTCCATGAATTCGAGGCGATTGGCCACAAAATCATCCACGCCGAAATACTCGGCGAGGGGTTGGGTTGCGAAATCAAGGGCACCGGTGACCAGCACTTGTTTATGGCCCTGGTCCTGGGAACGCTTAATCAAGTCTCGTGCGCCCGGAAAAATATTGGGACGAATCACGTTCTCGAAAAGTTCTTGCCCGAGCACGATAAGGCGGTCCTCGGAGAACCCTGCGTAATTCTTATAAAACGCGTCGTTGAACCATTTTCGGTCGTATTTGTCCGCCGCCCAATACATGGGCAAGCTCGCCAAAAGCGACGCTGTTCTACCGATACGATCCGAAATTTTCGGGGCATGGAGCGCGTAAAATGCGTAGGCATGAACGACATTGGTCTTAATGAGCGTTCCGTCAACATCGTAAAACGCTGCGGACCCGCGAGTCGTTGGATGGCCCATGCAAAACTCCGAAATGTTGCACGCAGGTAATAAAAAAAGTCTGCAGATCTGAATCCGCGTGCAGGGTGAACTTGATAAGGACCGCATAAATGCTTGTCAAGTCGGCATTCTAAATGACTGGTGAGTCACGAGTCGGTTGTTCAACGCTACGTTACGCTTGGGTGGAATATTGATTTTTGAACGATGTCCTGATGACTGGCGTGTTGGGCCGGTTTCGGGCTATAAGAGTTATGAAACGCAAGCCGACAGGAGACTCGTGGCGACTGAGGTGCTCGACCAGATTCGTGGGCAAGTGGAATCACTCATCAGAGGTGGTTCTCGCTATCAAATGGAGAAGATTGCCGTGCTGGTTGTTTACGCAATCATCATTGCAGGCACTTCTGTGTGGTTCGTGTCTGGCGATGATTCGGACAACGAGCTTGGCGCAACCTACGGGTTTGACACGATTAAACCGCTCGACCGTCAGATCTTCTTTATCGAGAACCAGAGCAAAGACGACTGGACTGGCGTCCGCGTCGTGTTGAATAAGAATTTCCTCTACAAAGTGGATTCGGTCCCGGCCGGCAAGCGAATGGTGCTTCAGCCCGAAGATTTCAATTATTATTATTGGATTCCTCGTCAATGGGGACGGGCAGACTGGGAACGGCTCGAGAAATCGCCAAAGCCGGGCGAAAAGGGCACAGAAAGTGTGCAACCTGAGATCTTGGAAATAAGGGCTCGTGAGGGTCGCCTCAATCTCGACCTGGCCACCACCAAGAAATGACTATCCTGCCTCGTGACGGCGCTCCTGCTGGCGTCTACGTCCATATTCCTTTTTGCGATCGACTCTGCCCCTACTGTGATTTTGCGGTTGTGGTGCGCCCCGACGCATCTCATAGCGCCTATCTTGCGGCGTTGTTGTCGGAGACGGCGCTTCGAAAAGACGACCTTGAGGGACGCAGCGTGCGTACCGTCTATCTAGGTGGCGGGACTCCCAGTGCGCTCAACGACGAGCACTTGGCGTCATTGCTCACCGAGCTGCTGCGCCTTGCTCCCGACGCCATCGAAGTCACGCTTGAGGTCAATCCAAATCATGTAAATTTGGCGCGGTTGAAGGCTTGGAAGGCCATGGGGGTGACCCGCATCAGCATGGGAGTGCAGAGCTTTTCAAACAGGTACCTTCAGGCCCTCGGCCGCACACACACTGGTGATGTCGCGATTTCGGCCGTGGGAGAGGCGTTGGAGGTCTTCGATCATGTCACGTTGGACTTGATTGTGGGCGGGCCGAACCATTCAGACGCCGAGCTGAACCAAGACCTCGAGTGGGTACGTAAATTAGGTGTGCCTCATGTGTCTGTGTACGAATTGACGGTCGAGGAAAATACGGTTTTTTTCCGAATGTCGCAGGCAGGCACGCTCCAGGAATCGGGCCATGACGACACCGCTGACATGTTGCTGTACGCACAAGCGTCGCTGGAGGCGATGGGGTTCGAAAAGTACGAAGTATCGAATTTCGCCAAGCCAGGTTTTCAAAGCCAACATAATCGGAATTATTGGGAAGGCGGCGAGTACTTGGGATTGGGGCTGGGCGCCCATAGCTTGCGCGTGGGGCCGGACGTGATTCGTCGGGCCAACACCAGAAGCCTCAAAAACTACTTGTCGGACGCCCAGAAAAGCAGCGAAATCGAAAACATATCCGCCAGGCAACACTTGGTGGAACGGCTCTTTGTTGGGCTTCGGGCAACCCACGGGGTTGGCTTGGTAGAGCTGCAGCGTCAGGGCCTCGTTGAGGACCGTCTGCAGGTCTTGGAGATTCTGGCGGAGCTCGAAACGTTGGGGCTGGTGAACGTTGCGGGCGATCAGATTTCTCCGACTGCCGCTGGAATGATGATGACAAATACAATTGCTGAACGCGTTGCGAGGTTGTGATGCACGCTCATCCCATTCAGATCTACTATGAAGATACCGACCTAAGTGGGGTCGTTTATCACGCGAATTATTTGAAGTTTTTTGAGCGTGCTCGCGAGCACGTGATTGGCGCGGACCGGCTGGTTGCTTTGCTGGCACAGAATATCGGCTTTGTGGTTCACAAAGTCAGTCTGACCTTCAAAGAAGGGGCGCGCTTGGGAGATGTGATTGAGATTCGCAGCTCATGGCGGCTTGAGTCGAAATATCGAGTCGTGTTTCACCAGGCCGCATGGAAAGGGGCCACGCTGCTCGCCGAGGGCGAAGTCGAAATGGTCACTGTGGATGGCGAAAATCGCCTGGTGCCGCTTCCAGAGTGGTGAATCACATCAATTGTGTGAGCTCTTCAACGGCGCGCAGCTCGGCAAAGTAGATTTGCTGAAGCGAGTCATAAAGCTCGTCGTCGCCTTTGATGAGGCCAAGAATATTTCCGTAGGTTTCTGCGGCTTTCTTCTCGGTCTCCAAACACGACTTCAGAATTTCACGATAATCGGTGGTGTGGTTGATCGACATCGGATCGCGATCCATCACCGCAACGCCACCAAGCTTTACAATCGCATGTCGCACGGTTTGAGCGTGCATGTTCGACTCGGTCGCTTCCGCCTCGAAATAGGGCGAAAGGTGAAGACGGTGGATGCCCGATACGTAAGCGGCGTAGTGCGCGTACATGATCGAGGCACGAAGTTCGAAAGCCAATGCTTCGTTCAATTGGGCCACAAGGAGTTCAATATTCATTTGAGCTTTCCGTTTTGCAGAAGGTCGTCGAGCAATCTTTCGGTGCATCGATAGACCATTTCATAGACGACTTCAAACTGGTTAGGGCCCCCGCCATAAGGGTCGGGAACGTCATCGCCAGGTGATTCCACGTCAAAGTCACGCAGAAGATAGACTCTCGCTGCGGGTCGAAGACGCAGGGCGTTGGAACGATTCGACTCGTCCATCGCGACCACGATATCGAACTCATCGAGATGCCACGCACTCAGTTGCTGTGCGCGCTGATGCGAGATGTCGAGATTGAGGTGTTTGAGCACTACGCGCTGAGAACCAAGATCCGGCGGATCGCCGACGTGGTAGGCACTTGTACCGCTCGATTCGACATGGAAGAGATGAGCAAGGCCCCGAGTCTCTAAGTGATGGCAGAACAAGCCTTCCGCCAGAGGCGAGCGGCAGATGTTGCCCAAACAAAAGAACATGACTCGGGTTGGCTTCATCAGAAGTTGATGCGACGGCAGGATCCATCAGGCTGCAAAGCCACGCCAGCCTTATTGGTACGCCAAAGGTAGGCAAACTGGTTCAACATGAATCCAACGCCTTCGGCGGGGTTCAGTTCGGGGCCCATCGTGACGACCACTTCCATGGCAAATTTGTCTCCGTCTTTTTCGGTATGAAAACGGAAAAGCTGTTTGCCACCGGTTACGGCGCTTTCAAGAATATTATCGCCGCCCGGTTTTGGGAGGTCTTCGGGCCAGTTTTCATCCGGAAAACCGGCAGATACGAGTTCTTCGAGTGTCATGGGAAACTTCTCGTAAAATGGGGGTTAGAGCTGGCTCATCGCCTGCTTGGTTGCTTCATGTTTCGGGTCGATGCTCAGCGCGCGGCTGAACATGTCTTTTGCACGACGTGGGTCGCCCTGATGCCAACGCACCATGCCAAGGTAATAATACACGTCGACCTTATCTTGATCTCGGTCAATGTTCATTTGATGCAAGAGCAGCGTCTGGAACATCTTGAGCGCGCCATCCCAGTCTTCCTTGTGGAAGAGCATCCTGCCCAGCGAGAGCAGGTTAGGAATATACGACGCATCGACTTTGTGCGCGCCTTCGTAAGCCTCAAACGCCGCATCAGAATCGCCTTTCTGTTCGGCGAGCTTGCCCTGCAGGTGCAGGAATCTCACGACGTCCTTGAGTTTTCGGTCGTCACGAAGTTGTTGGATGATCGAAGCGAGCAGGGGCTCGGCTCGATCGAAGGTTCCAGCGTTGATGTAGGCATCGAGCAGGGGCTCGACAACGGACAACTCGCCAGGGGCCAGCTGAGATGCTTTTTCCAACGCGGCAACGCGTTTGGCCGGGTCGTTCAATTGATCGCGCGCGATGTTGGCCATCTCCAAATAGAGGGCGACTCGCTCTTCCTCGGTGCGGTAGGCCGCTTCAAACTCAAGAATCGCGAAGAGTTGCTCATGAGCATCAAGCCGACGATAGAGAGCCTTCAGTGAGGGGAGCGCAACGTCGTGTGTCGGGAAAAGCTCGATGACTTTGACATAATCCGCAGCTGCGTTGCTTGGGTCGTTCAGCTGGGTCTCGAAAATCTGGGCACGACGGAGGTGGCTTGCGGCCCTTGCCTCGCCGGTTTTCGCGGCTTCAGCCTGACGACGCAAGACCTCGATGGTTTCTGCCCATTCCTCACGCCCTTCGTGCAGGTCCGCGAGGACCGACAGTGCGCCGGTATGGCCTGAGTCGCTTTGGAGTACGGCGGTCAATTGCTCGATCGCTTTGTCGGGATCGCCCATGTGTTGAGCGTAGATGTCCGCCATCGTGACCCTGAGTTCATCGACACGCGCGGGGTTATCTCCGCTTTCGCTGATGACTCGGTTGTACAACGAAATCACATCGTCCCATCGACCTTCGGCCCGATAGAGCTTATCGAGCGCCGCGACCACGGCAGGATCGTTGGCGTCGATCTGCATCGCCGCCTCGAAATCCTCGATCGCCCGAGCCACGTCCGAGAATTTCTCGTAGTTCAAGGTCGCGCTTCGCACCAAGAGGCTCAAACGTGCTTCCGAAGTCTCGCTGAGCTCGATGCGTCGAAGAAGGACTTCTCTTAATTCGTCGAAATTTGACGTCGCTTCGTAGAGTTCATCCATTGATTCCAGAACGAAACCGTCGTCAGGTCGGCAATCCAGCGCAGCGCGGTACGAATCGAGGGCTCCAAAGTCGTCTTTGAGCAAGACGCGCTGGTATTGACCCATGCGGACGTAAAGCTGGAAGCGTTGGGTGTCGTCGTCGACGAAGAGCACCAATCGCTGCAGCAATTCCACCAGCAGGGCGTATTGCTCTGTGATCTCCAGCAGGTCGACGAGCGCGAACATCACCGACGAATCGCTTTCGTCGATCAAGAGCGCTTGTTGATAGGCCTCGATTGCTTCTTCGAACTCTTCGCGTTCGTTACGAACGCGCCCAAGTTCTACGAAGGTGGTGAACCGCTCAACGGGGTCGAAGAGGGCGTCGGCTTTGCGCTGAAGCACACGCGCCAATGCGCCTGAATCGCCCTGATGGCGTGCGATGATCTCAAGAGCATCAAGGGCAGTTCGGTTTTCGACATCGATCTCAAGTACACGTTGATAGAGCTTCACCGCCCCCGCCAGATCGCCCAGGTTTTCGGTCGCCACTCGCCCGGCGACGAGCGAAAGGTCCACAATCCGAATGGGGTCTGTGAGGTCGGCGTTGATGTCTTCGTAAAGAGCGACCAGCTCTTCAAACAACTCGTTGGAGAACGCGAGCTCCTCCAGTTTTGCCTGCACATCAACGTTGCTAGGCTCCTCACGCAATGAACGACCGAAATAAGCGTACGCGATGTCCGGACGACGCAGTTCTTCGGCTTCGATTTGCCCCAGTCGTTCGAGCGTGATGGCGCGCTCAGAAGCGTGATCTTGAGTGTCCAGCTTGATGAGAAGCACCCGGCTGAGTTTTTCCCAAGCCTGGGTTTGCTCGTAGATGGGCTCCAAAATCGCGCAGGCTTCGTCACGAAGGTCGTCGCGGTCGGCAAGACGATCGATCGCTTCGAGGGCGCCACCATGCGTGGGTTCCTCAAGGGCAATCTGTCGGTAGAGGTCGAAACCTTCGAGAGGGCGTTCAAAGACGACTTCTCTTAAGTAGCCCAGGCGGAACCGGACGTCGTTCACCCTGGTCGGATGGGCGATCGTAAGTTCCCGCTCCAGCACCGACTCAAGTGCGTCCCAGCGGCGGGTCATCTGATAGAGCTTGTCCAGGTAATCCAAGGCAGCCGCATCGTATTCATCGACCTCAAGGACCGTCTCGAAGCAGCGAATCGCGTCGTCATGCTCTTCCATCTCGAAGTAGAGGACACCGAGACGCTCCGAAATCGTGCGTCTTGAGGCGACGTCGTCTTCGAGGGCATCCAGGCAATCTTCATACACGGCGACCAATTCGTCCTGATTGCCTAACCGAGAAGATATCTCTTCGATATGGGCTCGGATTTCTGGAGCGGTGGGGCGTTCTCGAAGCGCTCGCCCAAAGGTCACAAAGGCCAAATCCAGCTGTCCGATCTCCTGTTCCTGGAGAGTTGCGAGTCGAATGTAGATCCCCTCGCGCTGGATCGAGTCCTCGGAGACTTCCAAAAGGCGTTCGAATAACGACTCCAGCTCGCGCCACTCTTCGGTCGAGCGATACACGCTCTCAAGGGCTTCTGCGGCTTCTTCGCGTGTCTCAGGTCGTTCCAAGAGCGTCGCCATCGCGGCTCGTGCCTCATCGGATTCTGGCGTTTTCTCCAGAACATTTCGGACATGACTCAAGGCGTCGTAGGGAGCCTCAAGATGATTGAGCAGCACCGCGGCGGTCTTGAGTTCGATCGTCGAAACGGCGCGTGGATCGCTGGTCAGTTCGCGCAGATGTGACAACCCGTCCAACAACTCAGGCCAACGCTCTGCGCTCTCGTAGAGGCGAACCAAGGCCTGTGAAGCTGCAAAGTCATTGGGTTCGGCTTCCCGAATCTGATTCCACGATTCGATAGCCCCGTCCACATCACGCAGCACATCATCTTGAACATTCGCCAATTTGCGAAGCACGCTCAGGCGCGGAGTGCCGTCGTCAACGAGGTTGACCTTCATGCGCAAGAGCTCTTCCAACTCGGTGAAGTGGCTTTCCTGTTCGCACAAAATTTCGAGCTGCTGCAAGTACTCCAGACGTGCTGGGTTCATGTCGAGCAGACGCCTCCATGTCTTGATGCCGGCAGAAGAATCGCCCAAAACATCAACCTGAATGCCGGCAATGCGTTTGAGCAAGCGCTCCTGAGCGTCCTGTTCATAGATTGCATCAACTCGGCGCTCAAGGATTTCCACCAAAGGTTCCCAAAGCTCAAGCTCACCGTAGAGGCGCTCGAGTTGGCCCAAAGCGGCCTCATTATTGGTATCCAACGCGATAATCTGTTGCCAGACCGCGATGGCGCTCTCTCGGTCACGCATGGGGCCCGAAAGAATCTCTGCACACGAACGGAGGAGCCGGATTTGAGCTTCCATATCGTCGGTGTGCTCAAGTCCATGCAGGTAGATCGGCACGAGCCGTTCCCATGCACCCAACTCTTCTGCAAGCGCGTCAATTCGCACTCGGAGGTCATCAGCGTAGGGGTCCAACTGAAATGCTTGCGCCAGATACGTGATCGCCTGCGAGCGATCTTCACTGCGTGAGGACGATTCCAACGTGGAGGCGAGCTGGGCGTAAAGAGCCACTTTGGTTGGGATGTCCTCAACGAGTGTCGCTTTTTGCTCCAAGAAACTCAGGATGCGTTCGCGGTCTCGCTCCGGCGCGTAGGTGGTTAGCAAGAGGTCGATGATTTGGACCCGATGCTCCGCCCAATCGCCATCACGAGTGGCCAAATCACGGCTCAATCCTTCAAGGGCGCGACGCGATTCCGCGTGTGCTGGGTCTGTACCGAGGATTTCACGATGAAGTTCCAGTGCTTCGTCGAGTTGGTCGAGTTCGGTTTCCAAAATCTGAGCGAGTTTGAAGCGGTACTCAAGCGACTCTTGCGGGCTTCGCGCAAATTCGGACTGTTGGCGATAGAGGTCGGCCAAGTCGATCCAGCGCCCCGCAAAATGGAGCAAACGCTCCAGCGAACGACGCGCACCCAAATCATCGGCGTTTGAACCCAGGATTTCGGTATAAATCTCAACGGCTGAATCCGAATCTTCCAGCACGTCTTCATAAAGACCAGCCAAGGTCTCCAAGAACGTGCGCTTGTCTTCGGGGTCGTGGGCCAGGTCAGCCCGTCGCCGATAGAGATCGGCCAGGCCATGCCAGTTTTCGTTTCTGGAAAGAATCCTCTCCAGAGCATCCAAGGCGCCTTCGTGGTCCGGCTGAATCAACAAGAGATCCGAGAGCACTTGCTCCGCATCGTCGAGTCGTTCGAGCCTCGATTCCAAGATCGAGGCTTGCTCGAGCAGAAGGGTCACGCGGACATCGTCTGAAATGTCGAAATTATCTCGCAGCGTTCGTGAGTAAGCTTCGGTGAGTCCCGACCAGCCGTTGGTTTGCGCCGCGATGCGCTCAAGCGCCTGACGAACCGAATCATCTTCAGGTGTCAGCGCAAAGACGTGTTCGTACGCGATTGCAGCAGCACCGATATCATTTTGTTGGGTCTCTTGAATCGTGGCCACTTCCCTAAGGAAGGCCGCCTTGGTGGTCGCTTCGTCGGCGGAATCGGCGGCAACAGCCAGGGCACGTAAGAGTCCCTCGGTGTTGCCTTGTTTGCGATAGATTGGCTCCAGCAGGGCGGCGACATCGGCTCGGACAACCTCGTGTTCGACCAGTCTCTCCAGAAGCAAAACGGCATCCTGGTTCTCGGAGTCGATCTCAAGAATTTCGCGTGCGTAGTCGACCGCTTGCATTGGTGTGTGCAGATGGTCGGCCGACAGTTCACCGAGTTCCAGTCGCAGAGTCACTTGCGCGTGCGCGTCAGCAAATCCGAGTTGCCCAACCAACAATTGTCCCAGGTCGTCCCATCGTTCTTGCGCGCGATAGAGTCGATTCAGGCTGGATAGCGCCTCGGTATCGTCAGGTGAAACATTCAGAATTCGGACGTAAGTGTCCGTCGCTGAAATCTCGTCTTCCAGCAGCTGGTCTTGCACACGCGCGATTCGGTGAAGGATCTGGACCGCATCGCCGTCCATGGCAAACGCCGAATAACGCGCTTCAAGCAGCTCAACGAGGTCAAACCAGCGTTCCTGCTCGCCTAGAATTCGCTCAATGTCGTCGTAAGATTCGCTGTGGCGATCGTCGAGCAGAAGCGCCTCTCGAAGATGCCTTTCTGCGGCCTCAACGTCGGCAATATGGTCGTGTTGAAGCTGAGCCAAACGCAAATGCAAGTCGAGTGTTGTGGCGGGATCCTGAGACTCCAACAACGCAAGGTTATAGGTCTCCGCAAGCAACGACCAGTCGGTGTCCCGAACCACAAGTTCTAGCAATTCATTGCGCAGAGCAGTGTTGTCGAGGTCGAGAAGCCACGCCCTTGAGAATCCTTTTCTTGCAGCTGGGTAGTCTTCAAGACCGTCGCGATAGACCAGCGCAATCTCGTGCGCATACGTGGCCTGAACCGCTGGATCCAAAGACCGATCGAGCAGCCGCTCATACAGCGCAACAAGTTTTTCCCATTCGTGGGACTGGGCAAAATGCGGAATCAGATCTTCGGCGACCGAGTCCAGCAGCCCCTCGTCTTGACTCAAGGCCTCCAGCGCCTGGATGGCCTCGGGTTGGCCCGGCGATCTTTTAAGGACACTTCGATACATGGCCAAAGCGTCTTCGGTGGCAAAAAGCTCGGCGGCAAGCACATGGGCAAGTCGCAATTCAATTCGGTCTCGTTCACCATCCGAGTCAGCCGCGGCGAGTTTCATCCTCAAGATGTCGCATAAGTCGTCCCATTGCGATTCTTGCTGGTAGAGCCGCTCAAGCTCGTTGATGGCAAAAACATGGCTCGGATCGGCGGTTAACACCTGATTCAGAGTCTGAATCGCTCCAGGCACGTCGTTGAGGTGGTTTTCTCTCAACGTCGCCAACTTCAACCATGATGCGATCTGAACTTCGGGATTGAGGATCGTCGACGCCTTCCTTTCGAGAATGTCCGCGACATCAATCCAACGTTCGGCCCGCTCATGCAGTCGCTCCAACGCATCCAGCGCGTCCGTGGCATCGGGCTCGAGTTCAGCCAGCTCAATCCACGCTTCCAGCGATTCCTCTGGGTGATTGAGAACCTCTTCCTCGACCATTGCCAGTCGACGCAAGTGAGTAGGGCGGCGTGAAGGGTCTCCAAAAATCGAAGATCTCTTCAGTACCGAGGCCAAATCTTCGTAGCGTTGATGGCGTTCATAGAGATTTTCAAGTGCGAGCAGTGCTCGTTCGTCGGATTCGTTGGCGCCAAGCGCTTCCTCAAACGCTGCCATCGCATCGTCGTCATCACCAAGGCGTTCAAGGATGCCCGCGACGCGAACATAAATATCTGCGGCAGACACCGAATCGGCGGATGAAGCGGCCTTGCGCAGGACCGAAACAACGTCCCGCTCCCGATCGCAAAGGTTTCCAAGGTCTTCCAGGCGTTGTCGACGTTCCTCGTCATCTGGCGTGAGACCGACCGCAGCCGCCGTGGCATCAAAAGCTTCGCTAAAACGCTCTTGGTTCACGAGCAATTCTGAAATCTCATCCAGAAGGACGACTTTCTCGAACTCGGAATCTTCTGCGCCGAGTTTAACGCGAAGAATTTCGGTGAGGCGCGCTTGGTTATTCTGGGCGCGTGCCACGGGCTCCGCGATGGCCAGCAATTCCAAGCGTTGAACGACGACGTCCTCACGTCCGGCCAGCCGTTCGTCAAACGAATCGATCAATCCCAAGACTTCCGCGTCATGCGGGTTTTCGGACAACACCAGTTGCAGGGTTTCGATTGCGCCCGTGACGTCGTCAAGGTGCTCAAATCGTGTTCGCGCCAGCTCAAGATTAAGGGATTTTCGCAGCTCGGGATCTGCACACATTTCGCCCTGTGAACTTAAGAGCTCACCGAGTTCCACAAATCGGCCTTCGCTGGCCAACAAACGGCGCAATGACGCCACCGCTTCGCGGCTTTCGGAGTCCGCAATCAACAACTTCTGAAGGATTTCGATGGTTTTTGTCGAGTCCGCGAGTACTTCGTCGCTGATCCGTGCGGCTTCCCCAAGCGTCATCGCACGAGCGTTGGGCTCTTCAAGAAGATCGGCCTTCGACACCAAGATTTTGACCAGAGCTTCGTGCCTGCCAAGTTGGCGATAGAGGCGTTCCAGCGCCTCCACATGCGCCGATTCCATCGGATCGTACTCGTAGAGCAACTCCCAAGCCGACAGAGCCTCGGCCTTCATGTTGAGCTGGTACTCTCTGATGGCGGCGAGGTGGCGCAACATGTCAAAACGCGTGGCGCTTGCTTTGGTGTCGGTAGGCGCAAATTTGGAGAATACTTTCTCGATGTCGCCCCAGCGATTGAGCTTGGCCCCGAGTTGTTCGAGTCGAAGCCAGACTTCGGAGCGTTCAACGTCGAGTTCGACCTGTCTGCACGCGCGATCGAACGCGGTCGGGATATTCTCGAGCTTGATGTAGAGGGGGATCAACTCGTCCAGAATCTCCTGCTCTTCGAAACGGTCGTCGGTCACTCCCCGACGAGCTTCAAGCGCCTGAATAAGTTCATCCAAGCGGCCGACATCGCGAAAAATAGGCTCAAGCAAAAGCGCGGCGTCGCGTGCCTGATCGGGCTGTGCGAGCAATGATTCTACCGCTTCGACGGCGCGCGCATTCGTGGCGTCATCGGCAAGAACCATCGCGTAATGACGCAGAGCGTCCGCAGGGTCATCGAGGTGTTCACGGTACACGTCGCCAAGTTCCAGGAGCGTCGAATTGCGATGTTCTGGAGATTCAGTCGACGAGAGGGAGACCTCGCGCAACAAACATTCGACGACGTCTTCCCAACGTTCGTCTTCGCGATGCAGTTCTTTGAGCCCGCGCAATGAAATCAAGTGTTCGGGTTCGATGTCCAGGATTTCGGCGTAGGTGGCCCGGGCATCATCTTTTTGCCCGAGTTCGGCCCGCTGAACATCCGCAATTTTTCCTAATTCATCGATCACGTCAGCGCGCGTGGCGCCGCGGTCCATCAGAATGTCGATTTGTTTGCGAAGCACGGCAATGCGTTGTGCGCCCTTGCCCGATTCCGCATAGAGCGCTTCGAGGGTGCCAAGAAGATCCAGGTCTGCAGGCTTGCGTTCACTCAGAAGCTCGACATGCGCAATCGCGTCATCGATGCGACCAAGATCCGCATGTTCGATCGTCGCAAGTCGACCCCATATCTGCTCTTGTGCGGCTGCGTCGTCTAGTGTTTGAGCGATATCATCAAGCGACGACACCAGCAGTTCTAGAGCATCCGCGGCCTTGGCACTTTCGTAGGCAAGATCGATGGCCTCGGAAGAACCTGGGTCGATGCGCACGGCCTCAAGGCTCCATTGCATCGCGTTTCCATGTTCTGTACGCGACACCTCAAGCTCACGAATCTTGACGGCTTCTTTGTATTTTGCCCCAGGCTCAACAGCAGAATCGAAGAGACTGCGATGCATCGCAATCTCGTGATCGACGTCACCAATGCGCTCGTACCAAGGGACCAGCTCACGCACGATATCGTCAGGCGTAGTGCTCACCTCACGTAAAGCCTCGAGACTAAGAATGACGCGACTCGGGGCGTCCAGATTATCGGCTGCAATCGTGGCCATACGACGATAGAGGTCTGCGCGCGAGGCGTCGTCCTCGGTCACCGCCGCGGCCGCATCGAAGAGCTCCCAGAGGGCATCAAATCGTTTGCCCGAAGCGTAGAGATTCCCCACAGCGTCCCAGTCTTGCTTTCCGACCAGAACTTCGCTCAACGAGACGAATGCTTCTTCGTGTTCAGGATTTGCCTCAAGGATGGAATTCCAGATCTCCGCAGAGATATCGGGCTCCGTGGGCGCGAGTAACTTAGCCGCTTCGGACATCAGCGCATGTGACTCCTCATCATCTTCGACGAGTGTCGCTTTCTGGAGCAATAACTCGGCGAGTTGACCGTCGTCATTCGATCGACGCAGGAGAGTTTCCAACTGGTCCATCGCATCTGTGTTGGCAGGCTCAAGCTCAAGTATTTCTTTAAGCAGGGGGGCGATGAGCTCCGGATCCCGCACACGTTCCTGAGCCAGGCTCAAGGTTGACTTCAACATCTTCAGCCGCGCATCACCGTCAAGCCGTGAGGCTTCGCGGCGCATGAGGTCGAAGAGCGATTTGAAGTCACGACGAGATTCGTACACCTCTTTGAGGCGATCGATCACAGGCTGATTCTCGGGATCGATCTCTACGATGCGTTCCAAAAAGGGCAGGGCCTGGGTCACATTCTTGAGCTGGTCCTGCCAGATTTCTGCGACGTCGAGGTAGAATTCGACGGCTTTTGCGATATTGCCTTCATCCGCCGCACTGTCGCCACGTTGGGCAAGCAACTGGGTCAGGTCGTTGAAACGTCGGTTATTTTCGAGAAGCGCGCGCAGGCGACCAAAAGCTGAGTCCGATTTTGGATCGATCTCGAGCACCTGTTGAAGGCACATGATGACCATCGGCTCGAGGCTCAATCGCTCTTCGTACAAATCCGCCATGATCGTCAAGAGTTCAAGCCGCCGGGATTCATCCTCGGTCTCGGTGAGTTCTTCTTTGTAAGTGTCAACGAGCGCGCTCCATTTCTCATGCGCGCTGTAGAGCCGGATGAGTTCCGGTCGAGCTTCTTTGTGGTCGTTTGTTTGGCGTGAAAACGCCTTCCACACATTGATGGCCTTGTCGGCACTCTGCATTTCGTTTTCAGCGAGTCCTGCCAGACGTCTGGTGATCTCAAGCCGGCGCGCTTCGTCGGATGTGTGCTGTTGAGCGGTGTTCAGAAGTGCGAAAAGTTTTGGCCATTCTTCTTCTTTCTCGAACCAATCTTCGTAAAACGCGAGCATATCGGGTTGCTCAGCATCGATGAGTTTTACGCGTTTGAACCAGTATTCCGCGGCCTCCGAATCGGCCCGATCCTTCCAAAGGTAATTGGACAGGTCGAGCATGGCATCGAGCTCGCCATCCTTCTTTCGAAGTCGTTTGATGCCCTCTTCATAGCGGGTTACCAGCGCAGCGTGGGCGTCTGCCGCCTTGGCCTCTTCCATGAACGCGCGCAAGAGCTGCAAATTTGAAGGGTCTTTGTCGAGCTGAGCTCCCAGACCCGCCAAATCGCCCTCAACCAAAGCCACTGCCTCGGATTTGCCCGTATCCATCGACTCAATCTGCTCACGTTGGATCGCGGTCAGAAGCTTGGTTGCGTGAAGGTCGTCAGCTTCGCTGTCTTCTTCCGCAGCTTCTTCTTCCGCAGCTTCTTCTTCCGCAGCTTCTTCTTCCGCAGCTTCTTCTTCCGCCGCTTCTTCTTCTGCCGCTTCTTCTTCCGCCGCTTCTTCTTCCGCCGCTTCTTCTCCTGCAGCTTCTTCTTCTGCAGCTTCTTCTTCTGCAGCTTCTTCTTCTGCAGCTTCTTCTTCCGCCGCTTCTTCGACGACGTTGACGTAACCAACGACAGAGACGCCGTTTGCCTCGTCTTCACGGCCTAGAATCTTCATGAGGCTGACGCGAAGCTCAATGGCTTCTTCGTTGCTTGGCTCAAGAAGCAGGGCCTCCGTGACGTAGTCGAGAGCTTGCTCGCTCGAACCGCAATCGCGCAATTCTTCGAGAGCGGCGGCCTGAAGGAAATGTTCGGCAGACCGCTCCGGATGCGATTTTCGGTGTTCTCGCGCATCGTTGACCAAGTCACCGATCACCTGCAAAACCGATTTCCCCTCGCTGTAGACGTAGAAGAGCTCTTCGGCCACGGCATTCTCGGGGTCGTGCTCCATGACTTGTTCAAGAACTTCTACGGCTTTTGTAGGGTTCTTCATGTCATCGCCGTAAACCTGAGCGACTCGAGTCAGAACCCGTGCTTTGGCCTGAGGATCCGTTTCTTTCTTCAGCTGAAGTTTGAAGAGGAGCAAAACGCGCTCGAAGTCGCCCGACTCGCGATAGATGTCGCGGGCATGATCCAGGCAAGTCGTGTCCTCAGGGTAGACGACGTACGACTCCTGAAACGCTTTCATCGCGTCGTCGCGATTTTTCTGGAGGCCCCACAGGGCATCGCCCAGGGCGACAAGAAGGCCGCCTTGTTCGGCGGGCACGCTCAAAACCTCGTTAATTGAACGCAACTGTGCAACGAGGCGGTTGCCAAATTCGGGATCGCTCCCAAAGCGTGGCGTTGACGCATCGTAGAGCGAAAGCAGTTTTCGCCATTCGAGTGCCTCGGCGTAACTTTCTCCCAAAGAGATGAAGAGTTCGTAATTGCCGGGTTGGTCCCGCCAGAGATTCTCGAGATCGCGTAGATCCGTAGTCATCGGCCTTACCCTGAAAGCTAAGGAATGATCGGTACAGGGGCTGTCAGTTTGTGCATGAAGCCGGCGAATGGTAGCAGACCGACTTCGCCATTGGCAACGCAGGAAGCGGCGAACGCATCGTCCGCCGTTGCGTGGTGAATTTAGGGCGTGGTATCAGGTGTTGCGATTACGCCAAGAGAGGAAACTATGTTGGAAACGATGTGGGTGCAGTTGGTCACGGCTCAGGCCGCCAGCCCCGAAAAAGCCCGAGGAGTCGTCGAGATCCTTCTCGATGCCGACGGCGTGGTTACTGCGGTTCTGGTGGTTTTGACCATCATGAGTCTGCTTTCTTGGTACGTGATCGGTTACAAAGCGCTCTACCTACGACGCGCAAGCGTCGAGAGTTCACGATTCCTCGAAACGTTTTGGCAATCGAAGAGACTCGACGCGATTTATCAATCTGCGGAGCAGTTCTCGCGATCGCCTGTGAGTCAGGTTTTCAAAGCTGGTTATATTGAGTTGTCAAAACTCAAGAATGTCGAAGGGGAGGAAACCGGCACGATGAAGACCCAACTTGGCGGCATCGAAAACGTCGAGCGAGCACTTCGCCGTGCCATGACCACCGAGACCACCGAGCTTGAAAGCTTGCTGCCCTTTCTGGCCACTGTGGGATCAAACGCGGTGTTTGTGGGGCTTTTCGGCACGGTTTGGGGAATCATGGTCGCTTTCGTCAACATCGAAGCGGCTGGTGCCGCGGGTATTGATGTGGTGGCCGGCCCAATCGCTGAGGCGCTTATCGTCACCGCGTTTGGGCTTGTAACGGCCATTCCAGCGGGCGCCGCGTACAACTTCTTTACCAGTCGCATTCGTGTCGTCGGTTCCGAGATGGATAATTTCTCGAACGACTTTCTGAATATTGTGAAACGCCACTTCTTCAAGTGAGGTCCGAATGGGTGCAAAATTACCCGGCGGCTCAGGTGGCATGAACGCTGACATCAACGTCGCCCCTTTGGTCGACGTGATGTTGGTTCTTTTGACCGTGTTCATGATCTCGGCGCCGATGATCAAAGAAGATGTCGAGAAACGTAAAGTAGACATGGATCTGCCCGTTACGCGTAACAACGCCAATCGTATCGATCCCAAAACCACAGATAAGATCATTCTTGAGATCGATAAGACGTTGATCGTCCGAATCGGTGAAGAAATCGTCACTGATTGCAGTGCAGCGGTGTCGCAAACGAATAAAGATCGCTTCGAGGTTTGTTTCGATGATGTCGAGAAGAAGCTCGCGTCAAACACCAAGCTTCAGGAAGAAGGCGAGATCTATCTGCTTGCAGACACCGAGATTCCATACGGATTTGTGGTGGGCACGATGGCTCGCATCAAGCGGGCAGGCGTGGGAAAAGTCGGCATGGTGACCAACCCCGAGTATCTGGATGAAAAACCCGAGCCCAAGAAGGGCAAGAAAGGTAAAAAATAGTGCTTGAGACGGGCTCATATCCATCCGTGGGAGGACGTGCGGCGCACTCGGCCGACATCACCGCAGGTGTCGTGATGACGCTTGCGCTGCATTTGGCGATCGTGGGTTCGATCGTGTGGGCCACGATGCGCTCTAACGAGAGCATGAAAGACCAGATCGAACCCAAGATGTTGCAGTTCGAAAAGGTAGAACTGCTGGCGCTTGGCGAAGAAAAACCGCCTGAGGCCCTGCCTCGGATTGCGAACCCCGAGCCGATCACAAAGAAGCCCGACGAAGTTATTCTTGAACAACCTGACGAGCCGGTCGTCGAACTGAAGAAAGTCGAACCTATCGACGCCAAAGAAGACGAAAAAGACCGGAAACAGAAGATGCTTGAAGCCCTGAGCGCGCTGAATAACCCTAACCGTCCCACCAACGACGTCGTGCCTGCTGGCAGCGAACAAGGGGTGATCGGCGGAACAATATCAGACGCGGCCCTGGCAAATTTACTTGGAACTTACGCGACGCGATTGGTCGGTGAGCTGAGTCGAGTGTGGGATATGCCCACGACGATCGCACCCTCGGAAGTGCCGTCACTGTCGAATCAGGTTGAAGTTTACGTGCGTCTTTCCGCCAGCGGGAACGTCGTGAGCTACCAGTTCCGCCAGAAGTCGACGAACGAACAGTTCAATGAAAGCATTGAACGAGTCCTTAAGAAATTCATGGTGGCGTTTGGAGGGCGAACATTGCCTTTGCCCGAAGATCCCGCTGTTCGCGAAGCAGTTATTCGCGAGGGACTGAATTTGATGGAATGGGAATACACGGGCCGATGAAGGATAAAACCACTATGAACTACCGCTTGATAAAATTCTTCGCCCTGGTGTTGATTACACTCGTTTCTGCTCAGGTTGCTGCGCAGGATACGCCCCCACCCACACCCAAAGGCATTGACATCAATGTGAAGGGCGGGGCTCGACGCGTGCTTATGCCGCTGGCCGTTCCAGACGCAACCGAACCAGATGGTTCGACCCGCGGGGTCGCCGCCAAGGTCAACGAGACCTTACGTCGAGACTTGGAGTTCTCGGGATTTTTCAAGGTCCTTCCTAACGATAGCTTTTTCTTTGATCCCTCCAAAGAAGGCATGGCGCCCGCAGAGATCAATTTCCAGAACTGGTTCAACGTTGGTGCTCAGGGGCTTATCAAGTCATCGGTGCGCACCAGCGGAGACTCGATCACGTTGGATTTGAGGCTTTATCAGGTCGATAAGGGAACTCCCATCAAACTCAAATGGAGCCCTGAAACCACCAAGCGTGAAGGCGTAGAGGCGACCGTTCATGCGTTCGCCAACGCTGTTGTTGAGTACTACACCGGCGTTCCTGGAATCTTCGGGACTCGACTCGCCTACGTCGCACGTCAGAAGGGCGGCGTAAAACACGTCTACACGATGGGCATCGACGGAACGGGCACTTCGCGAGTTTCAAAACACGATGCGATCAACATCCTGCCGACATGGGGGCCAGGTGGAACCGTTTATTACACGAGCTACGCCGACCAGAACCCAGATTTGTGGATGTCGTCTGGCGGCAAAGTCAGCAAGTTGTCCTCGCAACGCGGTCAGAACAGCGGCGCAGCGTACTGCAAGGGCAAGTTGGCGCTCACATTATCGATGGGCGGAGAAAACGCAGACATTTATCTGATCGACCCTAAAAAGGGCGGCGTCGTTAAGCGTTTGACCGACCATTGGGCGATCGACACCAGCCCGACCTGGAGTCCCGATTGCTCAAAGATCGCGTTCGTCTCGAGCCGTTCGGGCGGACCGCAGATTTACACCATGAATGGGGACGGGAGTGACCAGAAGCGATTGACGTTTCAGGGCACGTACAACACGTCTCCAGATTGGTCGCCTAAGGGAGATTTGATCGCGTTCACTGCTCGCGACGAACGTGCTCGCTTTGATATTTTTACGGTGACCACAGAAGGCACCGTTGAGCGACTTACACAGGATCAGGGCAATAATCAGGACCCAAGTTTCAGCCCAGACGGCCGATACCTTGTGTTCACATCCGATCGTGGCGGGAAGGGCGATCGCATCTGGTTGATGACCGGTGATGGCGAAGTTCAAAAGCTCGTGACCACCTCGGGTTCCGGGTTCACCTCACCCGTCTGGGAGCATTAAATTGGAGAAATCTCGCCAGCGTGCGCTCACTCGCCTTGAAAAGGCATTGGGCACGGATGTCATTGCTGTGGCGTGGGCGGTCGCCGAAACCCACGGCTTGGACCCAAACAGAGCGACGGCTCGGGTTGCGCAACGATGTGCAACCGCGCCCCGCAGAAAGCCGGCTGTGACGCTTTTTGTGTCCGGGCAGGGTGGTTGTGCTTCTTTTGCCGATTATACGATCAGGGCGCTGCGTTCACTCTATGAACGGGTTGATGTGATCGTGGCTTCGGATGTGGCTGGAGCGGGCACTCTTTTGGCGCTAGGGGCGGACACGTGCTTCATCGCCGGCGCTGGCGCCTTGGGTGCCTATGACTCTGGCCCGCGGCTGCCGGGGCCTGCCCGTTTGACTCCTCGTGAATTCAACGATGTTCCAGCGATGGGTGGCGTTGATCTGGAGAGCGAACCTGGACTGCAGGGGCGTTTGGCCTTTCACCGCCATGAGTCACGGATCGCTCGAAATCTAGCCGAACGATGGTTGGGAGAAGACCGGCGAAGCCTCTTTGTGAGCCTGAGTGCCCATGATCTTGGTGATTCGACCGCCATTGGACCTGAAGAACTCGACGACTCTAGGATCGTGCGTGCGAGCGATGAAGTGGCCGATGCCGCCACTAAGGCTCAGGAAATATACGACTTTTTATTGAGGATCGACGGCGACGATACGTTGGTTCAATATACGGCTGATGGCTTGGGCGATGAAGTGGAGTTCGAAGCGGCCATGGATATCCCTGTGGCATGTGTGGAATCCGTTCGTTTTTCAAGTGTTTTTCTGGTTGATTCGGGCAGGCCGCACCCAGAGACACGGCTATATGTCGGAAGATGGACAAAGTGACTTGATGGAATTTGGGAAGTCGAGTAGCTTCCCATTTCCGCGCCGGAGTGGCGGAATCGGTAGACGCGGCGGATTCAAAATCCGTTGACTTTGCGGTCGTGCGGGTTCAAGTCCCGCCTCCGGTATTTTGAGCCCTTTTCCGGGTTGGTTCGCAGCTCATGTTCCTAAAAAACAAGCTGGGTGACTCCGTGGAAAAAGGGACATCAGAAGAAACGACGAGGGGAGTGACGGTTAGCGTTCGGAGTGCATATGTACCCGAACGCTCTTCCGAAGCTTCCCTCGAGTTCTTTTTTCTCTACCATGTATCCATTCGTAATCATGGCGACGACCCAGTTCAGCTGGTGTCTCGGCATTGGATTATCACCAATTCATCAGGCGTCGTGCAGGAAGTGCGAGGCCTAGGTGTCGTTGGACAGCAGCCAGTCGTCCAACCTGGTGGCGTCTTCGAATACACAAGCTTCTGTCCATTGGACTCGCCGGTGGGTTCGATGGAAGGGTGGTTCCATATGCTCAACAGCGACGGCGATGAATTCGACGCCCGTATCGAAGCATTCACTTTGGCTACGCCCTACGCATTGAATTGAGGTGTTCATGAAGGTTCTTTCGCTGTTAGTGTGCGCGTGCTTTGTTATTTCTTGTGAAAGTCGTTCGACTCCTCCAGCTCCCTCATCTTCGGATGCGGGTTCAACCGCTGCTCAGGGGTATATCGAGCACAAGAACGAGGATTTGAAGGCGCTGAAACATGATCTTCAGGTGCAAGCCACGGGACGCGAAGGCGCGCTCGACAAGCAGATAGGACAATAAGATGAAGAAACTCATATTTGCGATGATTTCGATGTCGGTCTGGTTTGGAGCCGACGCTTTGGCGTACACGCCGTTCACGGTTGTGAATAATGTGTGTCCCAAGTGCACCCAACCCAAAGCGGATATCGCCACGATGTCGGACGGCTCCAAAGTGGCCGGGCAGATCATCGGCGAGAATAATGTCTTTTATGTGATGCTTCGGTTTGGTGAAGTGCGAACGCTACCCAAGAACGAAGTGCAGGTCGTCGAGTTCGCAAACGGCGCGAAACCCTCGAATTTGTCTTCGTTTGATCAGATCCTGTTAAAGAGCGGCCATGTTATCAGTGGAACGATCACTGAGGACAAAGACTTGCCGGCACTTTTTCAGATCAAAGCGTCGCATGGCGACATGACCTTCGTCGTTTTCAAGTCGGAGGTCTCGAAGGTCTACCGAGCTGGTCTTGAATCTTCCTTCTAAGGTGGTGAGTGATGAGTGATTTCAGACCAACTCCTGCAGAACGACGCTCTTCGGTTCGAGTGCGAAGCCTTTTGGCGTGCGGCATCCGACAGATCGACGTCGAGGAAATCTCGGCCGTTGAAGCACGTATTCTGGATTTTGCAGTTCTCGAATCCGACAGCGTGATGGCTGATAAGGCTGATTGGAGCGAAAGGGCGGACGAGCTCGGAAAAGAGTTTGTGTTTGTCCTGAGCGAGATCCGAGCCCTTCGCCAGCAAATGGCTGAAATTCAACATTTGGTCGAATCTCAGGGTGTGAATCCCATGGTTCCCCGATGGGTTTTGCTCAACGATAACGGCCTTTTTCTGCCTTTCATCGAAGAAGATCAGGAATGGGAAGTTGGTGCTCCTTGCGAGGTCCGAGTGCAGATCCCAAATCTCCAGACGCCTGAAATCCTGGCCGTCGGTGAGGTCGTTCGGGTTGGGTCTGGCGAGGACGGCGACGGCGTGGGTATCGCATTTCGTTACATTTCACAGGCTCATAGCAAAGCGATCATTCGATACGCATTGCGGCGTGAGCGTCAGATTGCACGCAGCCTCCGATTTCCCTGATGTTGAATCTTGCTCGCCCCACAGACGATGGTTGGTTTGACCGGATTCGGCCTCACCTCGACACGATACTCGTCGATCATTGTCATCTCGAAAAACGCGCTGCTTCCAACGCGTTGAATCTCATCTTTCGCTACACGGGCCGCGATGGCTTGGCTCGCGAGCTTTCGGAGGTTGTGAAGGAGGAAATGGACCATTTCACCCTCATGCTCGACATCCTGGAAGCCCGCGACATTCCTTTCGTCCGGTTGTCGCCCTCGACCTACGCGTCGCGCTTGTCAGAAGCCGGCACAAAACAAGAGCCTTTGGCGTTTTTGGACAAGCTTCTGATCGCCGGGCTGATCGAGGCGCGCAGCGCGGAACGATTCAAGATCTTGAGCGAGCGGCTTGATGAACCGGAACTCGCCGAGTTCTATGCGTCGCTTTTTGCGACCGAAGCGCGTCATCACACGCTTTACACGACTCTGGCTCGTCGTTTTTTCGATCACGAAAAGGTGCGCCTGCGTTTGCTCGAGCTTGCGGAGCTTGAATCGGAAGCTCTTGGCGCGGCCACTGACGCCCCCAGATTACATTCGTTTTGATCGACTCGAAAACTTGAGACCAACCTGTTAGATTGCGCCCACTTCTTTGGTGAGGGCAGGATGCAGAAGTTCTTTTGGTTCGCAGCGTTGGTTTTGGCTATCTCGACGACGAGTTGTGGGCGTGATTCGTTATCACGCGCGTGCTCGGACGATTCGGCTTGTCGTGATGGTGAGGTTTGCATCGCGAGTCTCTGCGTCGCAGACGTGGATCCTCAGTGCGAAACCGCGGATGATTGCAGCGAGGGCGAAACGTGTGTCGCTGGAGCCTGTCTCACCGTGACCGCGGATTGCACGAATAATTCAGATTGTGCAGAGGGATTGACCTGCAATTTGGCCACGGGCCAGTGCGTCGATACCGCGTGTGTCCCAAAAGGTGATCTTTGCGTACAGCAGATTTGTGACGGTGACGGCTGCACAGATATCCCATG